>Ga0193951_1000004_pt1 | contig 92113 bp, 85 predicted proteins | sample BB_2_MG_FD_140370 | JGI IMG/M metagenome (GOLD analysis project Ga0193951, IMG submission 140370) | Microbial mat bacterial communities from the Broadkill River, Lewes, Delaware, United States - BB_2_MG | ecosystem: Environmental > Aquatic > Freshwater > River > Microbial mats | place: USA...
ATTATAATGGAACAAAAATTAAATATCCAAAAATTGAGACAATTTATTGGTCAGGTGGAAATCCTTTTGCTCACCATCAAGATACAAATAATTTAGTTCGTGCTTGGAAAAAAGCGAAAAATGTAATTGTAAATGAGATTTATTGGACAGCAACTGCTCGTATGGCAGATATTGTATTCCCAATAACTACACCATATGAAAGAAATGATATCACAATGGATGGTGATTATTCTAAAAAACATATCCTCCCAATGAAAGCAGTTGTAGCACCACAATTTGAAGCGAAAAATGATTATGATGTGTTTACACTCTTAGCTCGTGAATTTGGTTTAGAAGATTATTTTACTGAGCAAAAAACTGAGATGGATTGGATTGCTGAATTTTATGAAACAGCTCGTACAGGTTCAAAAGCAAAAGGTGTGAATATACCTGCATTTAGAAAATTTTGGAAAGATAATCAACCAATTGAATTCCCAACCAATGAGGCAGCTAAAAAATGGGTTCGCCATGCAGATTTCCGTGAAGATCCACTCTTAAATCCACTAGGAACTCCTTCTGGAAAAATCGAAATTTTCTCAGAGACAGTTGATAATATGGGTTATGATGATTGTAAAGGTCATGTCACTTGGATGGAACCAGTTGAATGGCTTGGTCAAGAAAACAGACCAGCACCTCTTGCTTTGGTTAGCTCCCATTCAGCTGAGCGTTTACATTCACAACAAGACAATACTTCACTTCGTCACATATATGAAGTACAAGGTCGTGAGCCAATTTGGATTAATACTAAAGATGCATTGGCTCGTGGTATCCAAGATGGTGATGTTGTAAGAGTATTTAATATAAGAGGACAAGTATTAGCAGGAGCTGTAGTTACGGATGATGTAATTGCTGGTGTTGTAAGATTACAAGAAGGCGCTTGGTTTGATCCAGCTAATCCGGGAGATGAAACAACTCTTTGTAAACATGGTAATGCCAATTCGTTGACAATTGATATTCCAACTTCAAAGTTAGGAAGTGGAAATTCTGCTCATACTGCACTTGTTGATGTTGAAAAGTATACAGGAAAAATTCCTGATCTTTCTATTTTTAAACAGCCAAAGATGGCTTAATTTCATTGAGATAGGGCTTAAGGCTCTATCTCTATTGTTTATAATAAATACTCTTCAATAATAAAATGAAATATCTTCAACTGCTTGCTAAATAAATTAAAATATATATAAATAAAATGTAATAAAAATTATAATAAAGAGTTATATTGAAAAATAAATTTAACTTTTTAATTAAAAGTTAAAGATTTGTTACATTAATATTACACAAGCTCGTTAGAATAACTTCGATTTAAATTTTTAACGAAAGGATTTTACATGGTTTTACGTAAAGTGTTTAGCATGTTGATTGCATCTAGTGTTTTGGCTATTGCCGCATTTGCCTTAGATTTGCCTTCTAATAAGTTAGTGAGTGCAAAATGGCTCAAGGAGAATATGAATGATAAAAGTTTGGTTATCATTGATATTAGACAGGACAAGAAAGGTATTTATAAAACTGAACACATACCAGGTGCTATCAGATGGGAAGAGGGAGATATCAGAGAAGTTCGATTTAAAGAGGTCCCTGGTTATATAACTTCTCCTATACAGTTTACTAGAGTAATGAAAAATAGTGGTATTACTAAAGATAGTAAAGTCATTTTTTATTCTGATGGAGCAGCTGGTGGAAGTTATACAATTGCTGGTTTAGCAGTATATATTGCTGAGTATTATGGTTTTAAAAATACAGCAATTTTAAACGGTGGTTTTGCAGGTTGGAAAGCAGCTGGTTATCCAGTGGACAACAAAAAAGTACAAGTAAAAAGAAGTAATTGGAAAATTACTGAGATGAATCCTGACATGATAGCTATCACAGCGGATATAGATGCTGCAACTGAGTTAGGAACAGTACAACTTATTGATACTCGTCCTGATGCCCAAGTAGATGGTTCTAAAAAACATCCAAAAGTACTTAGAGCTGGGCATATTCCTGGAGCAAAACATATTTTTGTTGGCAATTTTACAAAAAAAGATGGGAATGTTGTTTATCTAGACTCAGAAAGTGCAAAAGTACAGTTTGATAAAGCAGGTGTTGATATGACTAAGCCAGTTATTTGGTACTGTAATACAAGTTGGTATGCATCTGGTGCATGGTTTGCAGGAAAATATTTAGCTGGACTTGAAGGTGCAACTGTTTATGAAGGTTCTATGGTTGAGTATACTAGAACACCTAAGCGCAAAGTAGTAAAAGGTGCAATTAAATAAGTTAAATTTATTAAGGTTTTGATAGGAGCACTCGTGTTAAGAGTGCTTCATCCCTCTCATAAAAGAGCTTTTTAATATAAGATCATACATAATAATGTATTTATACATGTAAGTCTGTGTATATTTTAAAAAGCTCTCAAATAATTTAGGAGTAATGATACATGCAAAGCGTTTCATTTGCAAACAATAAAAGTAATAGCTACTTGATTATCTCTTTTTTGGTCTTTGCTGTTTGCCTATATGGCATTGTCCAGGTTTTTTTTCATGGACAAGAACACAGCTATGGAGTTACAAGAGAAGTGCCTTTTGGGCTTCTTTTAGTTGGGTATGCTTTTTTTGTTGGTATAAGTGTGGGGTTGTCAGTTGTGGCAACACTTTCACATGTCTTTAAGTTTGAAGCATATCATGTTAGAAGCAGACATATTGCACTTCTTTCTTTCGCTTCTTTAATTGGTGCTTTTTTCCTTATTTTCTGGGAACTTGGTGGACCATTTGATTTACAAATTCTTCGATTTGTTAAATACTATTTAAACTTTGAAGTCACCTCGCCTATCTGGTGGATGTCAACATTTTATGTATTTGAAACTCCACTTTTAGCACTAGAAGTTTATCTACTAATCAAGGGTGATAAAAAGTCAATTTTTTATGCCGGTATAGTTGGATTTGTTCTAGGTATCGTAGCATACAGTACACTTTCAATGGTGTTTGCAGTAAATGCAGCTAAGCCGATTTGGCATACATCACAGTTTACAATCTCTTTTATGTTAGGAGCACTCATTTGTGGTGGTGGTGTTACAATACTATTGATGTATCTAAGAAAAGCAAAAGAAGCAAATCGTGAAGAGACAATTTACGCTATTAGTAAAATGCTTTTTTTCCTTCTTATTGTAAGTGTGTTTATTCATGTGTGGACAGCGATTATTTCTTCTTATGGAGATGGTTTACTCGCTGAGAGTATCAATGCAGTGAAAAATGGACCTTTAGCTTTCAATCATATTTATTTAGAAGTTGTTGTTGGCATTATAATTCCTATAGCCTTATTACTTATAGGAAAATTTAGATCTTTATCACTAGCTGCACTAGCATCATTTTTTGCTATAGTGGGTGTATTTTTCTCACGATATGATTCTATTATCGGTGGGCAACTTATCAAAGTTGAATCTACCTTTTTACCAAAGCTAGAACTAAGTACTTACACTCCAACATTCGCAGAAATATCCATTTTAATCGGAGGTGCTGGACTTGCTATGCTTATATATGAGCTTGGACATAAATACTTACCGATGCATGAGGAGAGAGAAAAATGAGAAACTTAAAGTTGACAAGAAGAAATTTTCTAAAGATTGCTGGAGCAACCAGCGTTGCTGGAAGTGCTGGACTTTTAGGCATTCCTTCTCCTCTTAAAGCAAAATCACAGGGAGATCCAAGTGGCTATATGAACTTTGAACGGGGTACTTATAGTCCTAACTATTGCGAGATGTGCTTTTGGAATTGTGGTGTTGATGTATATACAAAAAATGGGAAGATAATAAAGCTTGAAGGTAATAAAGCCAATCCAAATAATCTTGGTCGTCTTTGTGCAAAAGGAAACGCTGGGTTATATTCTACATACGATCCAGACCGTGTAAAACATCCAATGATGCGAGTTGGGAAAAGAGGCGAAGGTAAGTGGAAAAAAATATCTTGGAATGAAGCTTTTACGCATATCCATGAAAAATTAACTGGGATATTTGATCAGTATGGAGAAGAAACATTAGGTACATTCTTACATGGTACAGGTGGAAAGTATGCTAAAACATTTGCTCATGCAATTGGTTCACCTAATGTTGTCAAACCTTCTTATTCTCAATGTGTTGGTTCTCGTGAAATTGCTTGGTCTAAGACATTTGGATATGGGGTAAGTGGACATGAGATTTATGATATAGCAAATACCAAATATATGATATCTTTTGGACGCAATATCGCTGGGGCTGTACATGTGGGAGAGGCTGAACGCTTTATGAATGGTTTGGCAAAAGGTGCAAAACTTGTTTATGTAGATCCTAGATGTAGCGAGAGTGCTGTTAGAGCAAGTCGTTGGTTACAAATCAATCCTGGTACAGACATGGCGTTAGCCTTAGCACTTATCCATGTTATCATGAGAGATAATTTAGCAGATATTGATTTTGTTCGTGAGTATTGCTACGGTTATAATGAATTACATGCGCATGTACAGCAGTATACTCCTGAGTGGGCAGAGAGAAAAACAGGCATCAGTGCAAAAGCAATTGAACAGATAGCTTGGGAATTTGCAGCAGCAGCTCCTCATGTTTTAGCTATCCCTCCAAGACGAATATCTCGTTATGGCAATGATGTACAAATGGCAAGATCTGTAGCTATTTTAAATGCTCTTATGGGCAATGTAGGTGTTCCTGGTGGTCAGTTTGCTAGAAGTGATGTTCCTGTAAAGAAACCTCATGAACTACATCCTCCAAAACCTTATGCTGACAGAGCTGATGGTGCAGGAACTATTTTCCCATTTGCCCCAACAAATCTTGGTATTGCAGATGCACTCTATGAAGCTTCTAGAACAGAAGATCCTTATCCTATCAAGGCATGGTTGCTTTATGGATGCGATCCATTAGGACATGGAGCAAGACAAACAGGAAAGCTTTTTGAAGCTATGGATAATGTAGATTTTATTGTCTCTATTGATACGCAGATGAATGATAGTGCTTTTTATGCAGATATAGTTTTACCTGAATCAACATATTTAGAGAGAGATGATGATCCATATATGCAAAAAGATGCGATTCCTTTTATAACACTTAGAAAGGCGGCTATTCCTCCTATCTATGATACAAAATCAGCTTTTGATATATTCCAAGGCTTAGCTGAAAAATTTAATGTACAAGAGTTTTTCCAGCTAAGCCCTACGCAGTATACTGAGGAGTTAATCTCAGGTTTATTTCCTGAACAAGCCGAGGAGTTAAAGACTAAAGGAACACTGGTATTTCATGATGTTGATATGTATCCTCGTGCTTCAGGGAAAAAGTTGCATTTTTATACGCAAACACAAAAGATCCAGCTTTATGTACCTGATTTTGAAGAGTTATATAAAGAACGGGGAGATGCATATGCACCTATGCCTACTTATAATGATCCAAAGATGCCAAAAGAAGGCGAGTTAAGACTTCTAATGGGAAGAGCACCTAATCATTCACATGCTCGTTCACAAAATAATTGGATTTTGATGGAAGTGCATGGAAACAATCCACTTTGGATTAATCCAAATGATGCAAAAAAACTGGGCTTAAAAAAGACAGATAAAGTAACAGTAACAAATGTTACTACTAAATTTACATCAAAACCACATGAGATAAAGATAACTAATCGAATCAAAGAGAATGCAGTTTTTATTCATCATGGGTTTGGACATCTTTCTAAAGCATGGTCTATAGGCTATGATGTGGGCATCAGTGATTCAGATTTTTGTAGTCGTGATGTTGACCCACTTAGTGGAGCTGTTGGCTTCAACAATGGTTTTGTTACCATTAAAAAAGCATAATGGGAGCATGAGAAATGAGTATCATTAATTCAATGAAAAAAGAAAAAAATCTTGCAATGGTTATCGTTGCAGATCGATGTATTGGCTGTGATGCATGTTATGTTGCATGTAAGACTGAGTGGAGTGTAGCACCACTCAAAGAGGCATATAGAACTCGTGTTTTTGAAGTAGAAGATGAAGATCGCTTTGGAAAAGCAAAGATAAAATTTCTACCAGTTTTATGTAATCACTGTGATAATGCCCCATGTGTAGATGTATGTCCGACAGGTTCTAGTATAAAAAGAGATGAAGATGGCATTGTACTAGTTATTCCTGAGATGTGCATAGGGTGTAAAGCTTGTATGGCGGCTTGTCCTTATAATGCGCGTTATTATGATGAAGAAGCAAATACGGTGGATAAATGTACTTTTTGTTTTCCGCGTATTTCTACAGGTTTAGACCCAGCGTGTGTAACTACTTGTGTGGGAGATTCTAGAGTTTTTGGAGATCTTAATGACCCTGAGAGCAAGGTTTCTAAGTTAGTTAGGGATGCAACATCTATCACAAGACTCAAAGAGTCAGATGGTGCAGAACCAAATGTATATTATATTACAGTAAATTACTAAGGAGCGATAAAATGAAAAAATATGGATTATTAGTATTAGGGTGTCTTTTTGCTCTAAGTATAGTGTTTGTAAATCTTAATGCAACAGGACAAGAGTATAGAATGGATAAAGTACTTTGCGAAAAGTATATAAGCCTTTCTCGTGAAGCCGTTCAGAATGGAAATTTGGCTTTAGCACAAGCTTATGCAAAAAAAGCTATCCAAGCAAATAGTTGGGATAAGCTTGGATGGGCCAATTATAATGATATAATACAACAAATGGCTGACTTTGGTGATATTCCTCAGTTTGGAACAGTTGTAGAAGAATCACAATCAAACGCCGGTCCAAGTCCAACTGAAGGAGCCCCACAACTTGAGGGATGTTGATACAAATCGTCGATTTTTTGTCAAAAATTCTATAAAGTTCCTGCCTTATCTAGCGGTAGGAACTTTTATATACCCACTTGTAAGCTATGTTAGGTATGAAGAGATACAAAAAGTAAGCATTGCTATTCCTCTTTTAGAAATAAAATCAAATATCACCAAAATAGGAAAAGTGTTAGTTTATAAAAAAGAAAAAGAGGTTGTTGTGTATAGTGCTCATTGTACTCACATGGGATGCATTTTAAATATAGATGCAAGTAAAGAGCGTTTTGTTTGTCCTTGTCACAGTAGCGAGTTTTCATACGATGGAGTAAGGCTTAAAGGTCCTGCCAAGCGCAATCTTGATATTATTTCTTCACATATTAAAGACAAAATTCTTTACATAGGATAGCAATGCCTTATATGATATCTTGGATAACTGTTGCACTTTTCAATGTCAGTATTTTCAGTGGTTTGGTTGTAGCATTTGTTTATAAGCCCTCTTTGGCCTATGAAAGTGTACAAAAACTTACTTTTTTAGTTCCTTATGGTGATATTTTCAGAGAACTTCACTATTTTAGCTCAGAGGCATTTTTAGTCATGACACTTGTTCATGTTGTCCTTGAGCTAAGAAAGAAAGAGATAGTTATAAGCGCAACCTCATGGAACTACTCTTTGTTAGCATTAGGTGCACTTTTTTTTGTGATGTTCACGGGGTATGTTTTAAAAGCTGACCTTAGTGGGCTTTCTGCAGGAGAGGTGGCTCTTTCACTCTTAAAGCAAACTCCAGGAATGAACTTCTTTTTGCCACTTTTTGAAGATACTTCTTTGTTTGTTTGGAAGTTTTATCTTTGGCATATCTTGTTTTTACCTATCATTTTAGTATATGCACTTTTGTTACATGTAAAGACTTTTAGAACAAAAATGTGGAGTATTGGCTTAGGTGTGAGTGTACTTTGTATGGTGTTTTTTACTATGCCAAGAGATATTGCTCCAGATATGATGGGAGTACATGTAACGGGTCCCTGGTTTTTTAAAGGGGCTGAAAATCTTTTGATGTTTGGTATCCATCCCGTTGTTGTAGATGTGGTGATGTTTTTTCCTTTTGCTCTTTTGGTGTGTTATTTTTATAAACCTTTTTGGCGTACAGGGATTCGTATCGTTTTAATCTTGTGGAGCGTTGCTTATGCGATCTTCTCTTTTATTTAAAATTCTTGTTACTATTTCAATAATAGCAGTACTCTCTTTTATGATACAAAGATTACAACAACCTGTCGTAAAAACCAGTACACCTGATCAGTGCATGAGTTGCCATCAAGAGTATAGTGGACTCAGTAAATCTCATCCTTCAGAAGTGATGGGGTGTGCTTCTTGCCATGGGGGCAATAAATTTGCAACAAATGCTAGTGATGCACATAGAGGGATTGTTTTAAATCCTTCTAGATTAGAGTATGCAAAAAAAGCTTGTGGAAATTGTCATAGTGAAATTATTGATAGAGTACTTCTAAGTCCTATGGAAACACAAAAAGGTATTAAGGATGTTTTGATGGAACAGTGGATAGAAAAATCAGAAGGATTTAAAGATAAACACTTTGCCGAAGAGTTAGCACAAAGTCATTTTAATAAAGCCTGTGCTTCGTGTCATGTGAACCAAAAAGAAGAAGTTTTTCATGACCAAAGCCTTGCAAAAGGTGGTGGTTGTGCGGACTGCCATCGTATGAATAAAACTGATGAGAGAGTACATACAAAATTTACTACAAAAATAGAATCAAATACCTGCTTAAAATGTCATAATCGTTCAAACCGTATAGGTATCTCTTATTTAGGACAGTTTGAAAGTGAAGGATATGGTACGCCTTATAAGCATGGTGAGTTTTCAAATGCACTGGATTCACATCGTTTTTACTATGAACTTCCTTCAGATGTACATCATCAAAAGGCGGGTATGGATTGTATCGATTGTCATAGTGAAAAAGGGGTGATGGGAGATGGCAAAGTTCACGACCACATGGAGGAAGCCGTTGATATTCAGTGTAAAGATTGTCACAGTCCAAAGTTTAAAGAGTATGCCCCTTATGGTATGGCTCAAAAACTTATAGATTTGAATGAAAATGTACCAAACCCTGAGAGTATTGCCTACACAAGTAAAAAAAATAGTCCGATTTATAACTTGCAAAAAGAAGATGATAATATATCGTTTTATAGAAAAAGAGATGGAAAAGCGTTTGAGTTATCCGCTATGAGTGACGCGCCATATCATAATCTTGATATTCATGAGCGTTTAGATTGTTCAGCCTGTCATGCACAGTGGATAGCAAGTTGTTATGGCTGTCATGAAGTTTATTTTGATAAAGGGGAACAATACGACTGGGTAGAACATAAAGTAACAAAAGGACAATGGCAAGAACTTCGTAGTTTTCTTCGCTTTGAATCCCCAAGTCTTGGAATAGGATACAATGAAAAAATTATGCCCTATGCGCCAGGATGTCAAGTCATAGGTACTGTGTTTAAAGATGAAACAATAGAAGAGTTTCATGCTTTTGCTATGGCAGGTTGGGACCCTCATACCACTGGAAAATCAAGAACTTGTGTGGATTGTCACACTGACCCAGCATCTTTAGGTTTAGGTCGAGGTACGCTTAATATACAAAAAGATGGTATTTCTTTTACTCCAATATACCAATCCAAAAAGAGTGGACTACCCATAGACTATCCTATTGATGCTTTTGTGTCAACAGAGGGAAAGCAGTTTCAGACTACTTCAAGAGATAATGCAAGAGGGTTTAATAAACAAGAGATAAAAGACATCGTCAATGCCTACAAGTGCATCTTATGCCACCGTAGTTATGAAGATCCAATATATAAAGATTTTCAAGCTTCAAAGGCAAATTTTTATGCAGGAAAAACACCATGCGCAAAATAATTTTTATACTTTTTCTTTTTTGCTTACAAAGTTTTAGTGCCGAGGATTGTATAGAGTGTCACAACATAGAAAGCTTTGATAAAACAAATCATGACTTTACATGTACAGCATGTCATATTTTACCACAAAATCGTGAGGGGTATGACCATGCAAAAGATATCATTGCAAGACCAGATAGTTTGGAGTATGCATCTCTGTTTTGTGGGGAGTGTCACAAGGATGATATAAACAATGTAGTTCATTCAAGTCATGTTAGTATGAAAAATGCAATTAATCAAACAAGAACACTCTGGGGTGTTTTAAATAGTGATGTAAATAAGCAGACACTACCAAAGCCTCGTTTACATGTAAGTGAGCCTAAAGATTTGGTAGATGATTTTTTACGAAGAAAGTGTATGAAATGCCATATTGGAAATCAAGGTAGTGGCGAAGAGGGAATGTATAGAGGTAAGGGCTGTATGTCCTGTCATATGGAGTATGCTAAAGATGGACAATACAAAGGGAGTGATATAACGATACAAGGTAAAAGCCCTTATGCAAAAAAACACTCTATGAGTAAAGATACTCCTATGAGTGCATGTTTGAGCTGTCATAATAAGATTTTTATTGGTACTGACTATAAAGGACTTTTCCCAGTGGATCATGACAAAAGTTATCGTGCACCTATTACAAAAGAAGGAAAGTATCCTAAAAAAATGTATGGTACAAGGTATCATCACTTAAGTGTAGATGTACATTATGAAAAAGGGCTTACATGTAAAGATTGCCACACCAAGGAAGAGGTGATGGAAGGGAAAGATGCACTTTCATGCCAAGATTGTCATAATAATATTATAAAGAATGAAGCTCATGCAAATTATCATGATACTGTTGATTGTTCTGCTTGTCATGCTTCATGGCAAATGAGCAACTATGAGCTTTCTGTTTTTAGAGATGACACCAAAGATTATGCAAAGTGGAAAAATCTGATGGAACAAGAAGATGCCTATCTTACGAGTTTTTTGAAAAAAGCAAATAGTGCAAAAGTAAAGCCAAAACCACTGATGCCTGATTGGTTAGATGGAAGCATGAAAGAGGGGATTTGGTATAGTGGATGGCGTTTTAGAAGATGGGAACATGTGCTTTTAGGTAATGATGAAGAGGGTAAGATAAAAATTTTAAGACCCCTTTTTCAGTATCGTATCTCTTATCGTGATAATAATGGCAGTATGATTTTAGATGATGTGCATACTTTAAATGATAAAAAGATAGAAGCTTTTAGTCCTTATGTACCGCATACTGTTGGTAAAACAGCAAAGTCATGTGAGAGTTGTCATGAAAACCCACTGCTTTTAAATCCCTCCAAAGATACAGGCACTGTGCTTGATTTGCTAAGTGGAAGTGTGAAAAATGGCTCTGCACTTAGCAAAAAACAGCTAGAAAAACTCCAATCAAAAAGATATAAAGAAATACGCTCAAAGATGCTATTTTAATCTTTTACCTCTATGATAAAACCAAAAAGTACAGAGGGATTATTAAATGCATCGTATTGGAAAATCTCTCCTTTGGATTCGATTGTTTTTATTTTTCCATCTTTTGTAAAGATCCGAAACTTAGCTGAGCAGTTTTTGATTTTACCATTAAAATAATCCTCTAACTCTTTTATTACAAGGCTTAAATCCTCTGGATGGATAAAGTTTTTTTGAAAATCTTTTGCTGAAATCATTATTTCTTTATCTTTGAGACCTAAAATATTTGCATAAACAGAATTTCCTGTGATGACATTTGTTCTCAAATCCCAATTCCAGGCACCCACATCTGCTTTTTTGAGACTACTATTAAGCCAATTGACATTCTTTTTTAACTGATTTTCTATAAGTTTTCTTCTTTTTATTTCTTTTTTTAAATGAAATGACCAAGCAAAAATAAGTATAAGGATAATAAGTACAGTAGTGATTATGTATATTGTAGATGTATTGTCTGTGGCTTTTTGATAGTTTATAGGGAACCACTTGTCATATATTTTGTCATGAGTTTGTTTTGGGATAGCATTAAATGCTTTTTGTATAATGGTATTTAAAATGAGATCATCTTTTTTAATTCCTATAGAAAAATCATATTTGTATTTTGTTATACCAGTGATTGAGAGATTTTGAAAGCCTTTATCTCTTAAAAGATGCATTACCCTAGAGAGATTTCCTACATGTGCAAATGTTTTTCCAGTAGCTACTAATTCTAGTGCTTGATTAAGATCTTTTGTTTTTACAAGATGTACTTTAGGGTAGTTTTTTTCTAAAATTTGATGAGGTGTATAGTTATCTATGACGGCGACTGTTTTGTTGTTTAACTCTTTGAGATCATTTATAAATCCAGTGTTCTTATTAGTAACGATTACCATAGGAAAAGAGATGTAAGGCTTTGTAAAGTTAAGATATGAAGCTCGTTGCTTTGTAGGAACAATACATGTAAAGATATCTACTTTCCCCTCTTTTGCCATCTCATTCATAAGAGGCCAGCTACGCTCTTTGATAATTTCAAAATTAACTCCTATTAATTGAGTCAGTTCTTTTAAATAATCAGCTGAGATTCCATGGATTTTATTGGTTTCATCAATATACTCAAAAGGAGCAAAGTTATATTCAAAGGCAACGGTTATTTTTTGGTGCTTTTCGAGCCATTCCTTTTCTTTATTAGTTAAAGAAATAGTATTTGAAAGTAGCATTACATGTAATAAGATAATAATTAGTAGATGTTTCATTCTTTACTCTTTGTTAAAAGGTTGTTGGGAATTTTGTAAATAAATGTAGCAAGACCCTCGTCATCAGATGTAGCTTGGATATTTATGTTATAAGTTAAGCAGATTTTTTTAACAATACTAAGTCCTAATCCAAATCCGCCTTTTACATCATCATCACGATAATATTGTCTGAATATTTTATTGATATTCTCAATTTTGTTTCCATAATTTGAAAAACTAAGTATAATATTTGTTTCATTGCTTGCAAGAGATATACTAATAGTAGTATGCTCTTTAGAGTATTTAATGGCGTTTGAAAGATTATTGTCTATAAGTCGTTGTAACTCTACTTGGCTCATGTGAATAAAAATATTTTCTTCGATACTGCTTTGCATAGTAACATCTTTTATCTCGCCAAGAACCTTGAAAAAGTCAATACGATATTTTAAAAAACGAGAAAAGTTTATTTTCTCTTTTTTGTATTTTACTTTTTTTTGCTTAATACAATATTCTAAACTTTCATATACAGAGGTAAGATTGCGTACTCCTCCTTGAGCTCTTTTTAGTGCCATTGAGTCAGGGTTGCCATTTTCTAAAAAATCAAGGTTTATCTGGATGACGCCAAGAGGTGTGCGAATCTCATGTATAGCACTTTTAAAGAAACTGTCTAACTCTTTAGTAATGTTCAGATATATATCTCTGACATGAAAATAAAGAAATAAAGAAGAGCCAATCAAAAATATGACGATAGTAACAAGGATAATGACAATCTTTTTATGAACACTACTGTAATCTAACTCTTTTGCAAAGATGATTTTTACTATTCCTGCATCAGTAAAGTATTTTAAATTGTTGTAATAGACACTATCTTCTTTGAAATAAGTTCTTTTTGTAAAGTTATAAGGAGGAGTTTTATTAAAAGTTGTATAGAGAAGTTTGTTATTTTCATCTATGATGGCTATTTTATTGGTAAAAGACTCTAAAGTTCCAAAGAGTTGCTGCTTAAACTCTGCAATACTCTGATCTTTTTCAGTTATACGATTAGCATAGCAGGAGAGGGTATGCTCTTCATGTGATTTTATGTTTTCAATAGATTCTTGGATATAAAAATGTGAAATAATTGAAACAAGAATAACCATCGTTAGTGAAAAAAGGAAAGAAAACCATCCTATGGAAAGGTTAAGCCTTTTCAATTTTATATCCTAATCCACGAGAGTTGATGATGAAGTCTTTTGAACTTTTATCTCGTATTCGTTTGATATGCATACGAAGGTCAGCATCAGAGATAAAATCACTATACCAAATAGATTCTACTAACTCATTAGTTGCACAAAAAGCTCCGTTTCTTTTGATAAGATAAGTAATGATTTTTTTCTCTATATTTGTAAGTTTGATGAGTTCATCTTCTTTATAGAGTTCATACTCTTCTAAATCAAAACTAAATCCATCAGAAAGTTTGATTTTGCTTTGGCTTGTTTTAAAATGAAAACTATTGAGTGTTTGCATAACTCTATATTTAAGTTCTTTAAGGATAAAGGGTTTACGAATGTAGTCATTACAACCGATTTCGTAGCCTGTACTTAAATCTTCAATATCAGTAAGAGAAGTGATAAGGATAATGGGGACATCTATCTCTTCTTTACGGACGATTTTGACTATTTCGTGGCCAGTAATCTTAGGAACCATTACATCGAGAAGTAAAAGGTCATACTTGTTTTCATAAATAGCATTAAGCGCACTTTGTCCATTGTCAAAATCATCAACATTAAAGTTTAAGGAGAGGAGATATTCTTTGATACTAGTGCGGTAGCTGTATTCATCTTCAAGAAGAAGTATTTTCATTTTGTACTCTTGTGCTTTCTCTTTTAGGGTATTTATTGTTTATTATACTTAATTTAAAATGAGTCTTGACTTTGATTTTGAATTGTTACATTAATTTTACACTAATATGGTTTTATATTATTAACAGAGTAAAGTTGCATATTAAGAGTTAAAACCCCTCTAACATGATTTTCCATAATCTTTCTACATCTTCATCACTCAAAAACATACTTCTCTTAGTGTTAAATAAATCTTCAATATGTAGGCGATGAAAAGTGTTTATCCATACACACTTTTCATGAGCAGGCATAAACCCTCGTATGAGTGCTAAATCCTCGTTTATAGGTGTTTCACAGTTAAAGCATATAAACTCATCATGCAGTCTTCCTTCATACTCTAAGAGTTTTACATATGCTTCAATAGCAACTCTTTTTGGGTTTTGTAAATGCCAAATAGCACTACATTCATTTAAGAGATTAAAATAAAATTCATTGATGTCATCTACATCTTTTAAATGAAGATAAAATAGTTTTACAAAAGGTTGCCAAATGAACATTCTATCGTGTTGTAGGTTCCATTTGTTTGCAAGATGTAGTACTCCACTGAGTTGTGGTATAGTTGATTTTATAGATGACTTTGCTTCAAAATCTATTTTATAACCAAGATTTATATGTGAGTGCCTAGCTCCATAAAATCTGTATAGCGTTAAAACGCTATCTTTTGTTAAAACAGTTACAATCAAATCTTCGTCTTTAACTCTGTTAAAGTTTATTATATATCCTTGCATATCGTATTTTAGCACTAAATTATTAATTAAAAATAAATTTATAGTTGTAGATAAAATATAAATTTTATAAATATATTGACTTTTAAGTAATAATAAGATAAATAAACAATTTTAAATCCCTTGAAATAGTGATTTATTAAAATTTAAGTGTTTTTTTAGTATGCTATTGGACTTTTAACTTAAAAGGATGGGATTTGAAGAGAAATTTATTAACTAATTTTAAAGATAATTGTGGTTTTGGTTTATTGGCAAATATAAATAATATTCCAACACATGAAAATGTTGAAGATTCAATACAAGCATTAGAGCGAATGATGCATAGAGGGGCAGTAGCTGCTGACGGAAAAACCGGTGATGGAAGTGGATTGTTATTTTCTTTACCAAAAGAATTTATGAAAAAAGAAGCAAAGACATTAGGTGTAGATTTACCTAAGCAGTTTGCTGTTGCTATGGTTTTTTTACAAAATGACAAACAAAAAAGAGTTTTTGAAGATATTTGTGAAAAAAATGACCTGAAAGTTGTTCTTTTTAGAGATGTACCGATAAATATTAAAGCACTTGGAAAACAAGCACTTGATGCGCTTCCTCAAATAGTTCAAATTTTTGTTACGCCTTCATCGTTAATTGCAACAAAAAGATTTGAATCACTTCTTTATTTGACTCGTCGTGAAATCGAGATGGCTTTAAATGCAGATAAAGATTTTTATATACCATCATTTTCAAATAAAGTTATTTCATATAAGGGTTTGATTATGCCTACGCATATAAAATCTTTTTACTTAGATTTAAGTGATAAACAGTTTAAAACCACATTTGCTCTTTTTCATCAAAGATTTTCAACAAACACTCTTCCTGAGTGGAGATTAGCTCAACCATTTCGTGGGGTAGCGCATAATGGAGAGATAAACTCAATCGAATCAAATAGATTTCATATAGAGATGAAAAGTGAATGTCTAAAGAGTAGTGTTTTTTCAGACAAAGAGTTAGCTAAGCTTCTGCCTATAACAAATTCAAATGTAAGTGATAGTGCTAGTTTGGATAATGTTTTTGAATTTATGATCGCTAATGGATATGATTTTTTCAAAGCTGCTCGTACTCTTATTCAAGCTCCTTGGCAAAACTCTCCTCATATGGATTCTGATTTAAGAGCTTTTTATGAGTTTGCAAGTATAAATTTTGAGCCTTGGGATGGTCCGGCTGCAGTTTCACTAACAGATGGAAGATATATAGGTTGTATATTGGATAGAAATGGTCTTCGTCCTGCAAAATATATAATTACAAAAGATGAGAGAATTATCATCTCTAGTGAGTATGGTGTTCTTGATTTAGAAGAAGAAAATATATTAGAGCGAGGTAGACTTCAAAGTGGGCAAATGATAGGCATAGACCTTAAGTTTGGTAAAGTTATGAAAAATAATGAGATAGATGACTATCTTAAAAATTCAAATAGATATGCAGATTGGTTAAATGAACATTTAGTATATCTTCAAGAATTTGTTGAAATACCTTTTTCTCAAACTAGTGATTATGAGAGAGAAAATTTAGCGCATGAGCAAAGATTTTTTAATGTAACTCAAGAAGTTAAAGATATGGTTTTGGCTCCTATGATGAAAGATGGTAAAGAAGGAGTTGGGGCTATGGGTGATGATACACCTATGGCAGCATTTAGCCAAAAACAGAGAAATTTTAGTGACTATTTTAAACAAAAATTTGCACAAGTTACAAATCCACCTATTGATCCTATTCGTGAAAAAGTTGTTATGAGTTTGAATGCTGGGTTTGGTGAGATGAGAAATATTCTTGAAGAGTCTAGCGAGCATGCAAAACGCATTAAATCAATTTCGCCAGTGCTCATGCAAGAAAAACTTGAAGTACTTATGTCCTTTGGTGATATTACTAAACCAAGATATAGAGATGATTATAAACAAAAAACATTTTCTACACTTTTTGAAGATAATTTAAAAGGAAGTTTGGAAGATTTGGTTTATGATGTGAGCCAATCAATAAAAAAAGATAAAATTAAAATAGTATTTTTAGATGATAGAGGAATGACAAAAGATTTAAAACCAATGCCAATGTTGATGGTAGTTGGAAGATTAAATCAAGCACTTTCAGATGAATCTATTAGACATAAAGTTTCTATAATTTCTATTTCTGGTGAAGTATTTGATTCTCACTCTTGTGCTACACTTATAGGTTTTGGAGCAAGTGCTGTTTATCCATACATCCTTTATGCATCGGCTCTAGAAGAGTGTAAAAACAATAAAATAAGTGCATATGAGACTAAAACTGTGCTTAAAAATGTAAACTCTTCGCTTAATCAAGGTCTTTTAAAAATTATTTCAAAAATGGGTATAGCAACAATTTCTTCATATAGAAGTTCATCTTTGTTTGATTGTCTTGGGCTCGCAGATGAAATAGTTGATGATTGTTTCAAAGATGCACATGCTTTAATTCCTGGGCTTGGTTATGAAGATATAGAAAAGAAAATCAAAAGAAATCATGCTATTGCATATGATTTAGATTTAACAAAAAAACTTTTTCCACTTGAAATTGGTGGTTTCTATAAACATATCGATGGGAGCGAATTTCATGATTTTGCTCCTGCTGTTGTACATGCTGTTCATAAAATGGTTAGTACGGGAGAAAAGAAAGATTATGAATGTTATAGAGATTTGATAAATGGAAGGGATTTAAAATTTATTCGTGATTTCTTTGAACTAAAAAGTGATAGAAAACCTATTAGTATCGATAAAGTTGAATCAAAAGAGGAAATTTTTAAAAGATTTGCAAGTGCTGCAATGAGTCTTGGGTCTATTTCACCTGAAGCACATGAATCCTTAGCAGAGGCTATGAATAAAATTGGTGGTATGAGTAACTCAGGTGAGGGTGGAGAATCTCCAGCTCGACTAAAAAGTAATAAAAATTCAAAAATTAAACAAGTAGCCTCAGGAAGATTTGGTGTTACTCCAGAGTATTTAAGAAGTGCAACAGAAATACAAATCAAAGTAGCTCAAGGAGCGAAGCCTGGTGAAGGTGGACAGCTTCCTGGTCATAAGGTTACATCTTTGATTGCGTCACTTCGTTATACAACGCCAGGAGTAACGCTTATCTCTCCTCCTCCTCATCATGACATTTATTCTATTGAGGATTTAGCGCAACTTATTTATGATCTTAAGCAAGTCAATCCTGAAGCTACTATAACTGTTAAACTTGTCTCAACTGCAGGTGTTGGAACTATTGCTGCAGGTGTTGCTAAAGCATATGCAGATAAGATTATTATTAGTGGTGGTGACGGTGGAACTGGTGCAGCTCCTTTAACATCTATTAAATTTGCTGGAAATCCTTGGGAACTTGGACTTGCTGAAGCACATAATGCATTAAAAGCAAATCATCTTAGAGATAGTGTACATGTACAAACTGATGGTGGTTTAAAAACTGGACTGGATGTTATAAAAGCTGCACTTCTTGGAGCTGAGAGTTATGCCTTTGGTACAGTGGCTCTTACTGTTATAGGGTGTAAAGTCCTTAGAATTTGTCATCAAAATAGATGTACAGTAGGTGTTGCTACTCAAGATGAAAAACTAAGAGGACATTTCGTAGGAACTGTTGATAAGATAGTGAATTTCTTTACACTTTTAGCAGAAGATGTTAGAGAAATTTTAGCTAGCCTTGGTTATGAAAGATTAGAAGATATCATAGGAAGAAGTGACTTTTTAGAAGTAAAAGAGAATGAGTTTGCGAAAAAGTTTGATTTTAGCTCAGTGCTTATGAATATAGAGGGAATCAATACTGTACAAAAAAGTACAAATGCACCATTTGATCCAAATGATTTTGAACATGAGATTTTAAAAGAGCTTTATAAAGTTATAGAAAATCCTGATGAAAAAATAGTTTTACATAAGAAAATTCAAAATACAAATAGAAGTTTCGGAGCACTTGTTAGTGGCGAGATAGCAAAATACTATGGGAATAAGGGATTAGCAGAAGATAGTATCAAGTTTGAGCTTTCAGGAACTGCAGGCCAGTCATTTGGCGCATTCTTGGCAAATGGTATAAAAATAAGACTTCGTGGAACTGCAAATGACTACATTGGTAAAGGTATGAATGGCGGTAAGATTGTTATTATTCCTAAATACCAAAGAGAAGGTTACACAAGTGGAGGCAATACATGTTTATATGGTGCTACGGGTGGTAAGCTTTTTGTTGCTGGTGAAGTTGGAGAGAGATTTTGTGTAAGAAACTCTGGAGCAACTACTGTAGTTGAAGGAACTGGTGATCATGCTTGTGAATATATGACTGGTGGTGTCGTTGGAATACTTGGTAATACTGGTGTTAACTTTGGTGCTGGTATGACAGGTGGTATAGCTTTTATATATGATACACAACATGATTTTATAGATAAGTTAAATCAAGAACTTGTGGTAGCTGAGAGAATCGATACAGATGATATGGATGAAGCAAGACACTTTTTGAAAAGATTGTTGCGTTCACATGTAAATGAAACTGAAAGTATTAAAGCTAAGTATATTTTGGATAATTTTAGGCACTCAGTAAGAGATTTTTGGATAGTTCGTCCAAAAGATATGACAAAAGCACCATTGAATCCAGACGAGGGAGATTAATATGCAAAATTTTATTAACCTAGAGAGAATAGAAGCTAGTAAGAGAGATAGTACAGAAAGAGTAGAAGATTTTAGAGAAATATATGAGGTTATGACAGAAGATGAAGCATCTACTCAAGCGAGTCGCTGTGTTCAATGTGGTGATCCTTTTTGTCATAGTAAATGTCCTTTACATAACTATATACCATATTGGTTAAAATCTATAAGTAACATGAAAACAGAATTATCATTTAAACTTTCAAATGAATCAAATCCATTTCCTGAGATTACAGGTAGAATTTGCCCTCAAGATAGATTGTGTGAGGGAGATTGTACTTTAAATGATGGTCATGGTGCAATTACTATAGGGTCAATAGAAACTTTTATATCTGAATATGGATTTAAAAAAGGTTTAAAACCTGAGTTCCCTGGAGTAACTAATAATAAAAAAGTAGCAATCATAGGATCTGGACCTGCTGGTTTAGCATGTGCTACTTATCTTTTGAGAACAGGTATAAAAGTAAATATGTATGAGAGACAAGCAAAGGCTGGTGGGCTTATGACTTATGGTATTCCTGGATTTAAATTAGACAAAGAAGTAGTAGCTAGAAGAGTTAGATGGCTTGAAGAGGCAGGCATGAGTCTCCATGTTAATTGTGAAATAGGCAAAGATGTATCTTTTGATGAACTTGCAAGCCAGAATGATGCCATATTTTTATCAATTGGAGCAGAGAGCTCAAATAAAGCAAAAATTGTAAATGAAAATGCTAAAAATGTTTTTATGGCAATGGATTTTTTAAGAAATATACAGAAAAAACTATTTAATGAAAAATATGATAGTAATTATGAAGTAGAAGGCAAAACTGTGGTTGTCATTGGTGGTGGTGATACTGCAATGGATTGTTTAAGAACTTCTATCCGTCAAGGAGCAAAAAGTGTTAAGTGTTTGTATAGAAGAGACAAATATAACATGCCTGGAAGTAAAAAAGAGTTTAAAAACTCAAAAGAAGAAGGTGCAACATTTATTTATAATGCAAGTCCAAAAGAAATCGTTGTCAATAGCAACAATGAGGTAATTGGTATTGAGATGCAAAAAACTGTTTTAAGTGCAAAAGATGCAAGTGGAAGAGCTAGCGTTGAGGTTGTAAAAGGAAGTGACTTTAGAGTAGAGGCTGATGTTGTTATTTTTGCACTCGGATTTTCTCCTTCAAATCCTGATTTTTTGGCAGAAAATGGAATAGAAGTAAATAAATGGGGAGCTATTGAAGTAAATGAAAATCATGAAACAACAGCTTCTGGTGTTTATGCTGGTGGAGATTGTAAACGAGGAAGTGATCTTGTTGTAACTGCTGCAGCTGAAGGAAAGAGTGCTGCTTTAAAGATTGTTAAGAGTTTATTAAGCTAATGTTTATTGAATCTGTTATATCTGCAAACCAAGAGATAATAGAGCTTTTAGAAAGCAACTCTGGTGAAGATTTTTGCCAGAGTATTTCTTTAGGAGCTGGTGGAGATATTAGCAGTAAAATAGATCTGCTTGCAGAAGAAATTTTTATAAAACATTTAAGTCATTATGGCAATATATATTCAGAAGAGTGTGGTTTTATTGACAACAATAAAAACGATGAAATAATCATTGATCCACTTGATGGAAGCGATAATTTCGCTTCAAATTTACCTTATTTTGGAACTTCTGTTGCACTGAAAAGAGATGGAAAATGTATAATTGGTGTTATTGTTAATCTTGCAAATGGTGAAATTTTTATTAAAGATAATAATAGTTTTAGAAGAGCAAATATAAAAAATTTAGAGTTTAAAATAGTAGAGAAAAACTTCTATTCTAAACTAGGACTATTTGAGCGAACTTATTGTTCAAAAAATACTCCTGAGAAGATGAGAGAATATGGCATAAAGTACCGTAGTCCAGGAGCTTTTGCCCTTTCTTTGGCATATGCTCATGATGTTGATTTTGTATTGTATGAGGGAAAAATGAGGGAGTATGACATAGCTGCTGGTTTGTTTATGTGTGAAGACTTATACATAAAAAAAACAGAAGATTTACTTCTTGTAAGCAAAAATAAGGAAATTTTTGGTAAAATAGCCCAATTTATTGAAATGTGACTATTATAATGAAAAAAAATTAAATAATTAGGGAGATAATATTATGAACTTTGGTGAAATTTTCGGTAGCTTTCGCAAAAAACAATCCTCCCCAAAAGAAGCTCCAACTCATTGGGTAAAGTGTTCTAAATGTCAATCTTTGATGTATTTTAAAGAGATTGAACATCTTTTTAATGTGTGTCCAAAATGTGGATTCCATATGAGAATTACAGTAAGCCAAAGACTTGAACTTATTTGTGATGAAAATAGTTTTACAGAATTTGATTCATCTCTAGCTCCTGTTGATCCCTTAAAGTTTGTGGATAAAAAATCATATAAAAAAAGAATTGCAGAAGCATCAGCAAAAACAGGTAGAAGCTCATCAGTAATCAGTGGATCTTGTAGTATAAATGGTATAAATGCACAAATAGTTGTGTTTGATTTTAAATTTATGGGTGGAAGTTTAGGTTCTGTTGAAGGTGAAAAAATTGTTAGAGCAATTAACCGTGCGATTGAGAATAAAGAAGGCTTAGTCATTGTAAGTGCAAGTGGTGGCGCTAGGATGCAAGAGAGTACATTCTCACTCTTACAAATGAGTAAAACTTCTGCTGCTTTAACAAAACTAAGTAATGCAGGTCTTCCTTTTATATCTGTTTTAACAGATCCAACTATGGGAGGCGTTAGTGCTTCTTTTGCTTGGTTGGGTGATGTGATTATCACTGAACCTGGTTCTTTAATAGGTTTTGCTGGTCAAAGAGTCATAAAACAAACAATTGGTGCTGATCTTCCTGAAGGTTTTCAAAGAGCAGAATTTTTACTTGAACATGGATTGATAGATATGATAGTCCAAAGAAATGAGATGAAAAAATGTATTTCTGATTTGTTGCAATTTTTTGGGACAAATTATAAAAAAGACGAGTATGAATTAAAGATTAAAGCTTCATAAGATGAAATTGTATGCTCTTTTAGATTATGAAACAATTCTAAAAAAAGAGTGGACAATAGAAAAATTTATTTCTACATGTAAAGCTTTACATGTAGAAATAATTCAGTATAGAGATAAATTAGGAGACAAGGAGAGAAAAAAAGAGAATTTACAAAAGATAAAATCACTATGTGAAATAAAACTTTTGATAAATGATGATATAGACTTAGTTGCATTTTGTGATGGTTTACATGTAGGACAAGTTGATTTAAAAAAGATCTCTTTAAGTAAAGAAAAAGCAATTAAAGTGATAAGAAATAAAATTGGTAGAAAGACTTTAGGGATTTCTACTCATAACAAGGAAGAAATACTTGAAGCAAATGAGTTAGATATAGATTATATTGGGCTTGGAGCTTATAGAAGTACGAGTACAAAGAGTGATGCAAGCGTTTTAAAAGAGAGCCTAAGTGACTTAGCAAGTCTTTCTTTTAAACCGGTTGGTGCAATCGGTGGAGTAAGAATTTACGATGAGATTAGTAATGTTACATATGCAGTTGTTGGAAGTGATATATATGAACATTAAAGTCTTTAGTATTGAAAAAAGTAGTAATAAAACAGTAGATGCTTTAAATAAAGAGTTTATGAAAATGATCTCTAAAAATGCTTCTATTGAGGATGTTGTACTTTTTAATAAACAGATTGCTTTAGCTCAGAGTAAAAGTGAAAAAGATGCTAGAGAGTCTTACGGAAAAACTTACGAACCACACCTGAAAGGTTATAATATAGCCTTAGATGTGAGCGGACATGTGTGTGATAGTTTTCAGTTTAGTGAAATTTTTGATAGTCATACGAATATCAATTTTTTTATAGGCGGTGCTTTTGGTTTTAACAAAGAGTTTTTAGATAAAACTCAAAAGGTTATAAGTTTAAGTAGACTGACATATGCCCACAAAGTAGCTAAAATTGTTCTGTATGAACAGATTTACAGAGGGCTTTGTATTAAGACAAATCATCCTTATCATAAGTGATGAGCAGCAAGGGAAAAAATGAGAGATAGTGATTTAAAGTATTTTGAGAATATACTTCTACAAAGAAGAATCCAGATAAAGAAAAATATAGAAGATGCAGCAAGAGAAATAGATTCTTTAAAAGATAATGAAGTAGGTGATGAAGCAGATCATGCTTCTGTAAGTACAGATCGTATGATAGAACAAGCTATAAGTGCTCAACAGACAAGAGAACTTAGTGAAATTGATTTTTCACTTAGTAAAATAAAAAGTGGTGGATATGGAATCTGTGATATGTGTGAGGAAGATATTAGTTTTCAAAGACTAAAAGTAAAACCTTATGCAAAATATTGTATAGTATGTAGAGAGATTATAGAAAAGCAAAATAAGTAATTAAGGGGTTGTTATGGGGATAAAGCGTTATATAATTTTGACATTAGTGTATTTATTAGCTATTGGTTTGTATGTTTATAGTTTTAATGGAGATACATACACACTAGAAGTTTATAAATTTTCGTTAAACCTTCCTATTGCTATTTGGATAATACTTCCTGCAACATTACTTTTTTTAGCGTCTACTTTTCACATGATGTATTATAGTTTAAAAGACTTTTGGAAAGGAAGATCTTTAAATAAAGATTTTGAAAACTTCAAAATTGTTCTTAGTGAAAAAGTTTTAGGGGAAGATAGTCCTTTAAAGTTTAAAACAGAATTTTTTCAATTTGTTGGTAAAAGTCTTAAAATGTTAGAATACAAAGAAGTTAGTGATATAAATATAGAAAATGAAAGAATAGAAAATATGCGCCAAGTTTATAGAGATATAAACGACGGGAAAGTATTAGAGTTAAAAAAGTATAAACTTTCTAGTGATAACAAACTAATAGAAAAGAATGATTTTAATAAGCTTGCAGTTGACTCTAAGTATGCAACAACAATTCTAAAAAACTGCAAAGATGAAAACAGTGAATTATGTCAAAAAGCATATTTTGAATTTTTAAAATATGCAAGTTATGACGAAATTAAAAAAGTTGGATTCACTCCTACAAAAGAGATGTTTAGAGTTCTGATGGAAAGATATCTTGACGATGAAGATAAGTTTGATATGCCTTTAGAATCTATAGAAGAGCTTTTAATGCAATTTAAAGCAACAAGAGAAGATTATCTTGAGCTTGCTTATGAAATTAAGATTAAACTTAGTCCAGATGCCCTTATAGAACTATTTGAAAAGTTATATAACTCTCCTGAACATGCAGCAGCTTCGGATGCATATCTTTATGTTCTTTATGAGTTGCAAATGATAGATAAAATTAGAGATATACTAGAAAACTCTGATGAAGATGAATATAGAAAGTTTAAAACACTTCTTTTTCTAAGAGACCATGGCAAAAATGTAGATAGTGGAATTTTTTTAAGATTTAGTTAATATATGAATAAATATGTAATTTTCGCCATAGGCAAAGCTTCAGTGATAGGAATTGAATTTGGATTTGTTCAAATTCAAGGAGAAGTAAAGTGATAGATTTTAGTCAAGGCATAGTTGCCTTGGCTCCTTTGGCTGGATATACTGACCTCCCTTTTCGTAGTGTGGTTAAAAAATTTGGAGCAGATTTGACTTTTTCAGAAATGATAAGTTCAAATGCCTTGCAACATAATTCTCAAAAAACTTTTAAGATGCTAGAAAAGTCATCTAATGAAATTCCATATATCGTGCAAATTGCGGGGAGTGATTTAGTTGCTATTCGTGATGCTGTGGAAATACTTAATGATATTGAGGGTATTGATGGAATTGATTTGAATTGTGGTTGTCCTGTACCTAAAGTTGTTTCTCAGAGTTCTGGGTCATCATTGCTTTTAGATTTACCTCATTTAGCAAAAATCATAGAAACTATAAAAAAGCATTCAAATAAACAGTATACAAGTGCAAAAGTTCGCTTAGGATATATAGATAAAATACCAGAACAAATTGCAAGAGCAGTAGAGGAGAGTGGTGTTGATTTTATGAGTGTTCATGGAAGAACAAGAGCAGGAGCATACAAAGCACCGGTAGATTATGAAGCAATTGCAAAAATAAAACAGAGTGTAAAGATACCAGTTCTAGCCAATGGTGATATAACAAGTTATGAAAAAGCTATGGAAGTTAAAAATATAACAGGTTGTGACTCTTTAATGATAGGAAGAGGTGCAATTGGTAATCCATGGATATTTTATCAGTTAAAGCATGGCAAGAGTATGGTGGATGAGGAGTTAAAGGCAAAAATTATACTAGAGCACTATGATAGTATGATAGAGTTTTATGGCTCTCGTGGTGTGAGTATGTTTAGAAAGCACTTACATGTATACTCAAAAGGCTACGAAGAAGCTTCTGCTTTTAGAAATCAGATAAATACTATTGTTGATGTAGAGTTGATGCGAGAAGAGTTAAGGAAGTTTTTTAATAGCCATCGGTAAAACTACTCTTTTTATGTTTGTCTTTTTTGTATTGAGTTTTGTTTTTTTCTTTGTGCAAAAGATTCGCTTCTTTTAAAAGTTTAGCTTGTAATTTATCAGTCTCTTCTATAGTTTTATCTTCTACATGTAAAACACTTATAACAAGATTCACATAGTTTTCTAAGGCAATTGGATAAGGGGCATTGAGTCTAATAGAAGGAATTTTTTTGAGTATATCAAATGTCTTTTTTACTCTTTGTTGAAAAACCTCAAACTCAAAAGTAGGGTCTTTTAAGTAAGAGATATTACTTCGAACAAATTTTTCTAAACCTCTTGTATATTTTAGTCTAACATCTTTTTCATTGATTATATTTTCCATAACTATATTTTACCAAATAGTTGCATAATAAAAAGAATATATGGAATAAAAAAGAGTGAAGTTAAAAAGACTAGAGCTGTTACATCTACTGGTTTACAATTATATAATGATGCAAGGTTTACATTTGTAACTGCAAGAGGAACTAAGAGTTCAAGCATGATAACACCTATTAAAAAAGTATCTAGATTAAGTGCATTGAGAACTGTAATAGCAATAGTTGGAATTATAATAAATTTAATAATACCAACATTAAAAAGAAGCTTTAAATTGAGAGTTTTTAATTTAACGCTGTATAGAAACATGCCAAATATCATTAATTGTAACACCATAGCTGCATAGGCACCCATCTCTAAGGACTTAAAAATAGATCGATGGACTTGGATTTGAAATAGATTTAAAATAAGAGCTAAGAGAGCAAACCAGATAAGAGGAAGCTTTACGATGTTTAGCATAGATTCTTTGATGCTAAACTGACCTCTTGAGTAAAAATAAACTCCTATGGTGTAAATTAAAAATATATTTGATACATTTATTAAAGATGTATATATAATAGATTCATGTCCAAACAGGGCAATTCCTACAGGAATTCCGAGATTTCCAGTGTTCCCAATTACACTAGATATTGTGACAATTGAGCGCTCTTTTGGATCAGTAAAAAATGATTTTGCAAGTATAAAACTGACAATAATACAAAGTATACTGATTCCCATATATATAAGCGGTGTTTGAATTAAAGTAGCATCTATACTTTTGGTACTAAGCCCCCAAAAGGAAAGCATTGGCTGTAAAAAATAGATTGAAATAATGACAAGTGATTTTTCTTGAAGCTCATCTTTTAGTTTAGCTTTTGCTAAAAAACCTAATAAAATAAAAATATAAATGGAAACAACGGAGAGAAGTATATCCAATTAGTATCTCTCTAGCTTACTTCTATAGTCGTCTTGATGGGTTTCTTCTTTTTGTATTCTTAAATATTCATCAAGTTTTTTTCTATTGTTTTCAAAAGCTTTTTCAAACTCAGAGTTGTCTTTAATATCACCTTGAGAAAATTTTTCTAAAAGCAGGTTGGAACTTCCCGTCATCACAAGATATTTTCTGTTTTCAAACTCTAAAAGAACAACGCTATTTGTATTGTCAATTTGTTTTTGGTGTAACACATTTACTTCAGTGTTGAGTGCATTTTGTGTATCTTTTTTAAATAGCCAAGATTTGTTGTTTTTGAGTTGTTCAGTTTTATTGTTCACTTTTCTTTTAATCCAAAACATAAAAATAAGCATAACAGCAAGAAGGGCAATGACACTTAAGTAACGAGCATCTATTAAATCTTCACTCTGTTTAGTGCTGATAGGTGTTGTCTTGTTTTGTGTTTGTTCATTTGCATTAGAAGAGTTCGTTTTGTCTGTTATGTTTATAGGCTTAGCGCGAATTCTAAGTCCAAATCCATCGATTGTTTTTGAAGCGATGACGGCAATATTTTTTTGACTTTTTAAAACAACTTGAAGACTGTCTTTGATAGGTTCTATACTAAGTGCCTGCAGTATATTAGAGTTGATATTTTTTTCTATAAGCTTATCATATGTCAAATCATTTAGAGTTAAAATAGTTATATTTTCACCTCTTTTTTGAGTAAGTCTTCCTTCATATGGAGAGTCAAAAGAGAGCATAAGATCAATTCTGTCACTTCTCTCGTAAATATTATAAGTAAGAAGGTTTGCTGCATTTATATACGATAGTGTAAATAATAAAATTAATAGTTTTTTCATTAAGCCTCTTTTTTGAAGTATTGAATAACCGTTTTAGAATCCAAAATTTCGTTTATACGAATAGCTAGATTCTTTTCATAAACCATAACTTCCCCTTTCCCAAATATTTTGTTGTTTACAAAAAGTTCAACGCTCTCTCCCGCTGGTTTCTCTAAATCAATAACTGATCCTTTGTCAAGTTTTAAAAGCTCTTTTATCGTTAAATCTGTAGTTCCAAGTTCTGAAATAAAATCCACATTTATGTCAACTAGACTTTCATAACCAGATAGTAATTTAACTTTAACATATTCTTTGTCTTCTTTATTCAATTTTCGATCCTTCTGCCGATTAAAAATGAGCGATTTTTTAACTTATAAAGCAAAAACTCTTCCAACTTTAGGAGCTTGTGGCTAGGGACATGTCCTAAAAAATCAGGTGTTGAAATTCTATAGTTATTTTCCTTATTATTTGATTCTAAAATAACTTTAGCACTTCCTATTATCATATTTGCTATTTCTTTGACTAAGTCATCTAAATCTTCTTCATTTAAATTGTCTTCAAAGAGAAGTGCTTTAGAAAATTCATTTAGAGTATGCTTCTTAAATAGTAAATACCATTGACTTTCAATATCATTTTCATATAAAGCAATCGCAGCCCCATAGAACTCTTTACCAATAGACTTAGCAGTGTATGCCTTTAGTCCAATAATCTCTGTGCAAAAATCTGTAGTTGCTTGCTCGATAGCATTTATCATATTTTTCCTATTTAAGTTTGATATTATCTATTATAGTTTAACTTAATTAAATAATTAATTAAGTAGAATAGTAGATATATCTTTTGATAGGAGAATTACTATATGGCTATGATGAAATTTGTCAAAAAAAACACTGATATCAACCCTCATATTTCTACATGTAAAGTCTTAATAGTTGATGATGAAAAAGAAGTTCATGTTGTTACAAAAACAGTTCTTAGACAGTTTGTTTTTGAAGGAAAGAAACTTGAACTTTTAAGTGCTTTTAATTCTCAGGAAGCTTTAGAGTTGCTAAAAGAACATAATGATATCCAATTGGTTCTTTTAGATGTAGTCATGGAAACAGATGATGCAGGACTTATAGTTGCTCAAAAAATACGAGAAGAGTTAAAGTTAAAAAAAGTAAGGATAGTTTTAAGAACAGGACAACCAGGAAGTGCTCCTGAAAAAGATGTGATAGATAATTATGATATTAATGATTATAAAGAAAAAACGGAACTGACAGCTAAAAAGTTATATACTACAGTGATTTCATCTTTAAGAGCATATCGTGATTTAGAGATTATTGATAAAAGTAAAAGATCACTAGAGCAAATCATAGAAGCTTCAAAAACAATTTTTAAGCTAAATTCTTTTTATTCATTTGTTGAAGGAGCTTTAAATCAAATAAGTTTTTTACTTCGTATTAGTGGACATATCTTTGAAACAAAGTCGAATAATGGATTTTGTGCAACTCTTAGTGGCGATCAGTTCAAACTAATTGCAAGTATAGGGACATTTGAAGGCAAAAAAGATTCGAAAGTATTTAGCAGTGAAACTCTTGCATATCTTAATAGAGCTTATAATTCAAAAAAAAGTTTTTTTGATGGCGACTCTTATGTGGCTTTTTTTAAAGCAAGCAATGGAAAAAATTTGTTTTTATACATAGAAGGGTGTGCGAAACTAAGTCAAAGTGATAAAGGGTTTTTAGAAGTTTTTTCAAGCAATATTTCCATAGCATTTAACAATATATGTATAAATCAAAAGATGCATAAAGATGAAAAGGAATCTGTAGAAGAGTTAGGAAATATTTTGATAAATAGAAAAATATTTCAAGAGTCATTGAGTGAAGAACAGATAGTAAAACTTTGCCAAGAAGTTGGTGTGAATAAAAAAATGAGCGATTTTTTAGTAAGTCAATGGAGTAAAATCGATTTGACTTATACAGATGAATAGGATGTAAGGTGGTATTGGAATTATCCTTTTTAGGGTTAATTGTTGGTTTTATGTCAGGTTTTTTTGGAATAGGTGGAGGAACTTTACTTGTTCCAGCTTTGATGCTTGTAGGTTTTGCAATAAAAGATGCTATTGGTATATCTGTAATGCAGATGGTATTTAGTTCTATTTTTGGAAGTTACTTAAACCTAAAAAAAAGTGCCTTTATTATGAAAGATGGCATAATTTTAGGTATGGGAGGATTTTTAGGAGCACAAGGAAGTGGTTTTTTAGTGAGCATCCTTCCAGCTTCTGTTTTGAGCTCAATTTTTCTTTTTTCAGTATGTTTAGCAATATATAAATTTTTTTACTCATCTACACAAAGTGATGAGCCTGAAGTTAGCTCAAAAGTTGCTATCTTTTTTGTAGGATTTTTTGTTGGACTTATTGCCATTAGTATTGGTATTGGAGGAGGATTGTTTTTAACTCCAATTTTAGTTGGTTTTATGAATTATGATTTGAAAAAAGCGATTGGTATGAGTTTGTTTTTTATTGTATTCTCTTCGGTGTCAGGTTTTATAAGTCTTGCTTTGTTTGGCCATATAAATTATGAAATAGGATTAGTAGTAGGTTTGAGTTCCTTAGTAGGAGTCTTTTTAGGTGTAAAGTATGCACATGTAATAAATAAGAAAATGCACAAAAAACTTCTTTTAACGCTGTATTTTGTGATTTTATTTTTAATGTTAAAAAAATTGTATTTTTAGGGGAATTAGTGGGAAGTATTCGTGTATTTGGAGCAAATGAAAATAATTTAAAAAATATAAATTTAGAAATTCCAAAAAATAAATTAGTGGTTTTTACGGGACTTAGTGGAAGTGGAAAGTCAACTTTGGCTTTTGATACTCTTTATGCAGAGGGTCAAAGACGATATATTGAGTCTTTATCTTCTTATGCAAGACAATTTTTAGATAGAGTTGGAAAACCTGATGTTGAGCGAATAGAAGGATTAACTCCTGCTATTGCGATTGATCAAAAAACAACGAGTAAAAATCCTCGTTCAACTGTAGGGACGATAACAGAGATATATGATTATATGCGACTTTTATTTGCTAGGGTTGGTAGGCAGCATTGTCATAAATGTGGCCAACCAATTTCACAAATGAGTGGAGCTGATATTATCAATGAAGTCTCAAAGCTTCCTGATGGCTCAAAACTAGTTATCTTAGCACCACTTGTGAGAGAAAAAAAGGGTAGTTTTGCTGATATGATAGAATCACTTCGTCATAAGGGATTTGTTCGAGCTATGATTGATGGTGTGATGGTGCGCCTTGATGAGGAAGTAGAACTTTCTAAAACTAAAAAACATACTATAAAAGTTGTTATTGATAGAGTTGTTGTTAAAGAAGAAAACACAGAGAGAATTGCAAGTGATATTGAAAAATCTCTTCTTGAGAGTTATGGTGAAGTTGAACTTGATATACTAAATCATAAAGAGGTAGGTTTAGAGAGTTCACATATACATTATTCTGAACATTTAGCTTGTTTTGATTGCAAGATAAGTTTTGAACCACTTGAACCACTTAGTTTTTCATTTAATTCACCAAAAGGTGCTTGTCCTGTTTGTGATGGACTGGGTATACGATATACACTTGATTTAACGAAAATTATAGACCAGCACAAAAGTGTAGATGATGGAGCTATAAAACTTTTTTATGGCTTTAACAAAGGGTATTATGCAAAGTTTTTAAAAGGCTATTGTAAAGCGGCAAATATAGATATAACTAAACCATTTGAAGAGTTAGACGAACATGAAAAAAAAGGGATACTTCATGGTGGAGTTGACGATGCAAAATTTACTTGGAAGCGACATTCACTTACTAGAAAATGGGAAGGTGTTATAAAAATTGCCTATGATATGCTTAAAGATGAAAAAGAGCTTGGTGAGTATATGAGTGAAAAAAGTTGCGACAAATGTGCAGCTCATAGATTAAAGCAAGAGAGTTTGGCTGTTCGCGTTGCAGGTAAAAACATAGGTGATATTTTAGATATGCCAATAGATAAATCATTGGAATTTTTTCAAGATGAAAAAAACTTTGAGTATATGAGTGAACAACAACGACTTATCGCAGCTTCTGTGTTAAAAGAGATTAGAGAGAGATTGTTTTTTCTTTTTGATGTTGGACTTGGTTATATTACACTAGGACGAGATGCTAGGACTATTAGTGGTGGAGAAGCACAAAGGATAAGAATCGCTTCACAAATTGGAAGTGGTTTAACGGGAGTAATGTATGTTTTAGATGAGCCTAGCATAGGTTTACATGAACGAGATACCCTAAGACTTATAAGAACACTTAGAAATTTACAGAAAAAAGGTAATAGTGTTATAGTTGTAGAACACGATAAAGAGACCATAGAAGCGAGTGATTTTATAGTAGATATTGGACCAAAAGCTGGAAAATTTGGCGGAGAGATAGTATTTGCTGGAACACTTGAAGAGATGATGAAGAGTGGTACTTTGACCGCTGAGTATTTAAGTGGAAAAAGAACTATAGATTACAAAGAGGATAGAGAGCAAAAAGATTGGATTGAGCTTAAAAATGTAAGTGTAAATAACATAAAAAATGTACAAGTGAAGATTCCTTTAAGAAATTTGGTTGGTATTACAGGAGTAAGTGGAAGTGGTAAAAGTTCACTCATACTTCAGACCTTATTACCAGTTGCAAAAGAGCTTTTAAATCGAGCAAGAAAAGTTAAAAAAATTGATGGTGTAGAGTGCAATGGTCTTGAACATTTAGATAAAGTAATCTATCTAGACCAAAGTCCAATAGGAAGAACTCCAAGAAGTAATCCTGCAACATATACAGGTGTTATGGATGAGATAAGAACACTGTTTTCAAAAACAAAAGAGGCAATGCTAAGAGGATACAAAATAGGAAGATTTTCTTTTAATGTAAAAGGTGGTCGCTGTGAAAAATGTCAGGGTGAGGGTGAGATAAAAATAGAGATGCATTTCTTGCCAGATATTATGGTCAAGTGTGATACATGTAAAGGTGCAAGATATAATGCCCAAACTTTAGAAATAAAATATAAAAGCAAATCAATTTCAGATGTCTTAGGAATGAGTGTTGATGAAGCACTAGAATTTTTTAAAGCAATCCCAAAAATCAATCAAAAATTACAAACACTTAGTGATGTGGGACTTGGTTACATTACACTTGGACAAAATGCTGTAACGCTAAGTGGTGGAGAAGCACAGAGAATAAAACTAGGAAAAGAGTTAAGCAAAAGAGATACAGGGAATACTCTTTACATACTAGATGAACCAACAACAGGATTACACTTTGCAGATGTTGATAGGCTTACAAAAGTCTTACATCATTTAACAGATTTAGGAAATTCAGTTTTAGTGATTGAGCACAATATGGACATCATAAAAAATTGTGATTACCTCATAGATATGGGTCCAGATGGTGGAAGTTATGGAGGACAAATAGTGGATGTTGGAACTCCTTTACATGTAGCGACTAATTATAAAAAAAGTGGTAGCTATACGGGTGAGTTTTTGGCAAAAGAACTTAATTTAAACCAAAATTTGATAAAATAGAGTAAAATAATGCAATAAAGAGGAAAAATGTTAGAGAACATAACAGAAAGAATAAAAACTTTACCACCCTTACCGAAGAGTTTTCATGAAATAAATTCAATTTGTGCTGATGAAAATGGTACAATAGATAAACTGGCAAAAGTTATAGAAACTGATCCTATGCTTGTTGCAAATCTTTTGAAAGTTGCAAATTCTCCTCTTTATAGTTTTAGACGAGAGATTAAAAGTGTACTACAGGCAGTTTCACTTTTTGGAATGTCTACAACTAGAGCTTTAACTACTGATATATCTATAAAAAAACTTTTAAGCGTTGATATTGAACCTTATGGAGTAACTCCTGAAGATTTTGTAAAAATCTCTGGTTTGCAAAGTACTCTTGTAAGAGAGTGGTATGGGAAAGTCGATAGAAAAAAACTTGATGTACTATTTTTAGCAGCATTACTGCAAGAGACAGGAAAGATATTGATAGCTGATGAAATTGTAAAAAATGATGAGGTTATGCAATTTAAATCAGAAATTGAAACAACAGTAAATATAGCACAAGTAGAACAATCATATGTAGGAACAACAACATCAAAAATAACAGCTAAAATATTTGAGCATTGGGGTTTTGATGAACTTATGGTTGATGCTATTAATTTTGCGGACAATATTGATGCAGCTCCTGAAGAGATAAGAGAGTATTCTGTAGCACTTAAAATCGTAAAAACAGCGGTTCCTCTAAATGCACCTTTTGGGGAGAGAAGTATCACAATAGCACTTAATTTACTTGAAAAAGAGGGTTTAAATGAAGCAGTTTTTGCTGCTGCAGTAGAAAAAATAATAGAGAAATTTTAATGAAAATATTAACAGTAATAGATACCTTTGGATTCTTTTTTAGAAACTTTTATGCACTTCCAAATTTAAGAAATAAAGATGGTTTCCCAACAGGGCTTATAACAGGATTTGCAAATTTTATTTACACTTTAAAAGAAGAGTATGAGAGTGATTATATACTTTTTGCCTTAGATGCTAAAGGTAAAAACTTTCGTCATGAAATAGATCCAAACTATAAAGCAAATCGTTCCCCCGCACCTGAAGATTTACAAGCACAACTTCCTGTAGCCATTAGTTGGATAAATAAGATGGGCTTTAAATGTTTTTCAGAAGTTGGTTTTGAAGCTGATGATGTCATAGCTGCTGCAGTAAAATTTGCAAAAACTCATGATATAAAAGTACGAATCGTAAGTCATGATAAAGATTTATATCAACTTATAGAAGATGACAAAGTAACTATTTTTGATCCTATGAAAAAACAAGAGATTGATAGAGAAAAGTGCTTTGAAAAGTTTGGTGTATATCCTGAAAGAGTTGGAGATTATTTGTCTATAGTTGGCGATGTCTCTGATAATATCCCTGGAGTAAAAGGAATTGGTGCTAAGGGTGCAAAGAAACTTATAGATGATTTTGGTGATGTAGATAATATATATAAAAATTTAGAAAATATTTTAAACCCTCGAACAAAAAAATTACTTGAAGAGAGTAGGGACAACGCATTTTTGAGTAAGAAACTTGTGCAACTTGATGCAAGTTTAGATATATCGGATAAGTTTGAAAGCTTTCATTTTCCTTTTAATCAACCACTAGAAAATATTGTAGATGAGTTAGAAAAGTATGATATGAAAGGGATTTTATCTCGTTTAAAGTATACTTCAAAAAAAGAGAAAGAACCAAAAAAATATGAAACATTTAAAGCAATTTTACTCGATTCAAAAGAAAAACTTTTTGAAGTTGTAGATAAGTTAACCCCGAATGATATTGTAGCTTTTGATACAGAAACAACAGGACTTGATGTAAGAGTTGCCAAGATTGTTGGTTTCTCTTTTGCTGTTGATTTAGAGCAGGCATACTATGTTCCTATAGCACATAATTACCTTGGTGTTGGTGAACAAGTGAGTTTAAGTGATGCCAAAGTTGCAATTGAAAAAATCTTTACATGTAAAGTAGTTGGACAAAATCTAAAGTATGACTTTGCGATTGTAAAGAAGAACTTTGATTTTTTACATGTAGAAAATTTTGCAGATACTATGGTGCTTGCATGGCTTTTAAATCCTGAACTCTCCGTAGGGCTTGATGTTCTTGCTAAACGATTTTTTGGTTATGAAATGGTTAAGTTTAAAGATGTAGTGCCTAAGGGTGAAAACTTTTCTGCAGTCGATTTAGAAGATGCTTGTATGTATGCTAGTGAAGATGCATGGATGAGTTTAAAGCTTTATGAAAAGCTCATTGAAAAAGTAGATCCATGTTTATTGACTCTTGCAAAAGATACAGAATTTCCATTTATAAAAACTCTTCTTGAAATAGAAGAAGAAGGTATCAAAGTGGATATAGAGTATTTTAAAGAGCTTGAAAGTAAAACAAATATAGCAATTGAAACTTTAAAAACTGATATTTTTTCTTTGAGTGGATGTGAGTTTAATCTCAATTCGCCCAAGCAATTAGGTGTTGTACTTTTTGAACAGTTAAAACTTCCTGTCATTAAAAAAACAAAAACGGGATATAGTACAGATGAGAGTGTTTTAACAAAGCTTTTAGATGAGCATGAAGTAGTTTCAAAGCTTTTAGAGTATAGAGAACTGGCTAAACTCCAATCAACATATATAAAACCACTTTTAAAGCTTGGTGAAGACTCTTCCGATAGTCGCATACATACTTCATTTTTACAAACAGGAACTGCGACAGGAAGATTAAGTTCAAAAGATCCAAATCTTCAAAATATTCCTACAAGAACAAAACTTGGAAGAGAAGTACGAAATGGTTTTGTTTCGAAAGAGGGGTATAGTTTTGTAGGCATTGATTATTCCCAAATTGAGCTAAGACTTTTAGCACATTATAGTGAAGATAAAGAGCTTCTAGATGCTTTTAATAATGACTTGGACATTCATACTCAAACAGCAATAAAACTTTTTGGTGCAGAGGATGCATCAGAAAAAAGAGGTATTGCCAAAAGTATAAACTTTGGACTTCTTTATGGTATGGGTGCTAGAAAACTATCACAAACATTAGGTATATCTCAAAGTGAGGCAAAAGGCTATATAGAAAATTATTTCAAATCTTTTTCAACAGTTAAAGAGTACTTGCAAAGTATAAGTGATAGGGCAAAAGAGATGGGTTTTGTTGATACTTTATTGGGAAGAAGAAGATATTTTGATTGGGATAATGCTAATGGAATGCAAGTTCCTATGTATGAAAGAGAAGCTGTTAATACTCGCTTTCAAGGAAGTGCAGCAGATCTTATAAAACTTTCAATGATAAAGATACAAAATGATATTTTAGATGAAAATTCTAAAATGCTCTTGCAAATTCACGATGAACTAATCTTTGAAGTAAAAGATGAGTTTTCCGAAGATTTTGCAAAAAAAGTAGCAGAGATAATGAAAAATATATATACATTAAAAGTAAAATTAGATGTTAGTATAGCCATAGGAAAAAATTGGGGCGAATTAAAATAAGAAGTAGAATTTTACTCTTCTACTTCCGTTAACTTATTGATAATATATTGCTGTAAATTCTTTTTTTGTATTTCTTGTTTTATTGATTCGTTGTAAATAATTTCTACTTTTTTATTGTATTTTTCGTAAGCAAAGAATGGAAAATGCACAATCCAAGCTTTTTTAATTAGCTTGAGCGTTATGATTTTTCTCATCCATGCACGAAAAAAGCTAAATCCTATAAATACAGCACTAGTAACAAGAACAGATCCTAAAATAGAAATATGAAAATTCATATTTTTTAGAAAATAATGAGTAATTCCAATAAGTGGCATAACAATGAGAGCACAAAGAGCAAAATAAACCAAATATGCTTTGACGATACTCATTTTAAAGCCAAGTTTTCCAGAATCTACATGCATGTTTTCATTATAATGACTATTTGCTTCTAGCAAATCTCTAAATAAAATTGGCTGGTTTGATATTTTATAAACATAAGAAATAATTTTTTCTTTTAAACTCTTTTTCAAAACACACCTCTGTTTTAGTATGCCACATTTTAGCATAAAAATATTTAAGTATCTTAGTGATTTTAGTCTAAAGGAATTTAAAATTTAATATATTTAAAAATTTTGACAGAAAATGCTATAATAATTGACAATAAGGATTGGACATGTTTCGAACAATATTGCTAATTATATTATTTTGTATTAGCCTTTTTTCAAGAACTTTTGATGAGATAAAAAGTTCAAAAGTATTAAAGGTAGCAATGAGAGAGAATGATATGACTTATACCATGGTTAATGGTAAGATTATTCCAAACTTTGATTATGCTTTAGCTTTGAAATTTGCTAAATATTTAGGTGTAAAAATTGAGATTGTTAAAGTAGACTCTTTTAAAGATTTTTGGTTAAAAGATGGAGAGTTTATTTTTAAGCTTCCTGCTCCAGCTACACCAGATATTTTTAAAAAAGCAGATATGACTTTTGATGTTATATCAATCAATGAAGCAAGAAAAAAACATTTAATTATGGTTCCTTATGTTAAAAATAAAACTATTATTTTTACAAATAAAAATAGACAGATAGAAGAAATAGAAGATTTGATTGGTAAAAAAGTGTTATTGTTTGAAGGTATGCAATCAGAAATTGCTTTAAAAAAGATGTTAAAAGAAAAAAATATACCGATTAAAACTTTTTCTACCTCTTTTATAAAAGAACAGAATAAATTTACAGTACCAGATGAGAGTGACATAGATAAAAATAGTGTTAATTTTATGTTGATAAATCGAAAGTCTAGTATGCCCTTTTTATCAGTTTATTTAGCAGTGTATCAAAATGATGCTGGTGCATCTTCTGCTGATAGTTTTTCACTATTTCAAAAACTTCAAAGGTATAGTTATTTAAAAGAGGATCTTTCTCCTGCTTTTTCTGTAGAGAAGGAGATGGGATATCTTAGTGGAACTATGCCAAAAAATAGCATAAAATTAGAAAAAGAGTTTACTCAGTTTTTAAAAAAAGTAAAGGAAAATGGATTTTTTGATTTTTTGATGCTAAAGTATCTTTCAGTCGATTTAAAGACTTATAATCAAATAGTTGAGCATAATGAAAATTAAACAAAGAATTATACTCTCCTCTTTTATTACTATATCAGTTGTTATGACATTGATGTTTTTAGTTTTTTACTTTTTTATTTATTCAAAAGCAAAAGAGGAAAGAATTGCTATTTTTAAAAGTGATAGTATTAGTTTAGCAAGAAATTTTTCCACTTCAATTGACTATTATAAGACTATAGTAAAAAAATATGCACCTTCAAAAGAGTTTGTATTTTTACTTAATGATAATTACTTCATAAGAAGTTTATCAGTTAATTCATCTAAACGATTAATAGAAGATATAAAAAGTAGTGAACAAGCAATCAAGAATATTTATATATTTGATCAAAAATATAAAGAAATTTTTAACAAAAAAATTTCTTTTGATATAGAAAATTTGATTAAAGATAAATTAATTATAAGGAAAGAATTTTTATATGTTTATAGTTATATAAACAATAAAAAAGGATTGGTTGTTTTTGAAATAGATTTAAATAGTTTAAAAGAAAATTTGACTTCGGATATACTAGATTACTATGTTATATCTAAAAATGGCAATTATATTTTATCTTCTAGTGGTTTTAAGAATGATTCAACTACTAAATTTTTAACAACAAATAAGATTTTGATGAGAGAAGATTATCTTTACTATTTTTCATCATTTGGTGAGTATATGTTTGGAACGAAAGTTTCTAAACAAGTTTTATTTAAAAGAATAAATACGGCATTTATGATTATATCTATATTTATTATTCTTATAATACTTTTATCAATGATGCAATCAGTTAAAGCATCTTCAAGGATAACAAGTTCGATTGATCAGTTAATTTCTGTTTTAAAGAAAAATCGAGATGGAAAATACTCTAAAATTGAGCTAGTTGGTGATGATGAAATAGAATATTTTGCTAAACAATACAATGAAATGATAGAAAGAATTTCTAATTTTACATATGAGTTAGAAGAGAAAGTAAAAGAAAGAACAAAAGAAGTAGAAAGACAAAAAGAAGAGTTGAAGTTATTGTCTCAAATAGATAGTTTAACAGGCATATATAATCGGAATAAACTTAGTGAGATAGTAACAGTAAAACAACAAAATAAAGACAAAATATACTCTATTATAATTTTAGATATAGATGATTTTAAAACTGTAAATGACACTCTTGGGCATAGTGTTGGTGATAAAGTTTTAAAAGCTTTTGCAGAGATTTTAAAAAGTAGTATTAGAAATACGGATTTTTTAGGCAGGTGGGGTGGAGAAGAGTTTATCATCATATGTTCTAACATAGGAAAAGAGAAAGCATTTCAAATTGCAAATGAGCTAAGAAAAAAGATTGAAAATTATAAATTTCCTCATGATTTAAATTTAACTGCAAGTTTTGGTGTATCTGAATATGCTGAAGAATTGTCTTTTGACGAACTTTTTATTTTAGCTGATAGAGCTCTTTTAAAAGCTAAAAATAGTGGTAAAAATCAAGTAACAATCTCAGGTGAATAGTTTTTTAGTATTTTTTCGTACTCTTTAAAATTAGGCATAAACTTTTGCACATACAACCAAAAATCTTGTTTATGGTGTTTATGTTTTATATGCGAGAGTTCATGAACTATAATATACTCAATGCACTCAAGAGGGAGTTGAACTAACGATGTATTGAAACTTAGCTCATTTTTTATGCTACAGCTTCCCCATCTTCTTTTTGCTTTTCTGAACTTTATATTTGTTGGTTTTTCATTCATGATTGTTGCCCATTTTGCTACCAAAGGAGGGATGAATTCTTGAGATTTTGTTTTATAAAACTTTGCTAAATCACCTTTTATATGTAAAGCTTTTTTTTCTCCAAATAAGAGAACTTTATTTTCATTTTGATATATTTTTGTAATTGAGTTTCTTTGGTTTACATGTAAGAGTTTTTCGTGTATCCACTTTGCTCTCTTTTCTACAATAGATTTAACTTTTTTAATAGAGTAGTTTGGATTTTTTACGATGACCCCTTTGTAGGGGTCAATAGTAATATATAGATTTTTAAGTTTTTTATTTGTAATTATTGTAAAAAAAAGTTTTGTATCGTTATAAACTATAATGTGTTCTATTTGAACCAGCCTTTAATCTTATCTACAACACCTTCAAAACTACTTTCATGAGGGCTACTCTCGATACCAAAATCTTCTTGAAGTTTTGTTAGAGTTTCTCTTTGTTCCGTTGTTAATTTTTTAGGGTATTTGATTCTTATTTGTGCAATCATATTTCCAAGTTCTCCAGTATGCACATTTTTAACACCTTCTCTTTTGAAGATAAATTGTTGTTTATCTTGCGCTCCCATTGGAAGTTCAAGTTCAGTTTCACCTCTTAGAGTTGGGATAGTAATACCATCACCAAGTGCAACTTGTGTAAAGAATAGTGGAACTTCTATGTAGATGTCATCGTTGTGTCTTACAAAATGCTCATCTTCACCAACTGCTGTTTGGATATATAAGTCCCCTTGGTCTCCATTTTCATCGATATTACCTCGTCTAGCAACTCTTATTCGGTTACCATTGTCAATTCCCTCAGGAATATCAATTTTTACTGTACCACTCTCTTCACTGTATCCTTTAGCATTACAAGAAGAGCAAGGATTTTCTATGATAGAGCCTTTCCCATTACAGTGAGAACATGTCTGTGAATAAGTCATAAAGCCTTGTCTAAAGAACACTTGGCCTTTTCCTCCACACTCACTACATGTAGATTTTTTACCATCACTGCTTCCTGTTCCATTACAATCGCTACAAGGTTGCTTATAAGTATAATCTACTTCTTTAGAACAGCCAAAAATTGCTTCATTAAAAGCTAAATCAATTTCGACTTCAGTATCAAGTGGATATTTTCTTTGTCTTCTTTGACGACCACCACCGCCACCAAAACCACCACCAAAAACTGATTCAAATATAGAACCAAGGTCTCCCATGATATCTTCATAATTCATGTCGCTAAAGTGCGAAAATCCTTGTGAGTCAAGACCCGCTTTACCATATCTATCATAAGTTGATTTTTTTTGAGGATCACTTAAAACTTGATACGCTTCATTGACAAGTTTAAACTTCTCTTCTGCCTCTTTATCCCCTTCATTTCTATCAGGATGAAATTTTAAGGCTTGTTTTCTGTAGGCTTTTTTTATAGCACCACTATCTGCATCTTTTGTTATTTCTAGTATTTCGTAGTATTCTAAATCCAATGTATTTCTCTCTGTGTAGTTTTATAAGTTTTGTATTTTAGCTAAACTTCTCTTAGATTAAAATTTGCTAAGCTTGTATCAGATATAATGCTTTTAAAGGAGTCCTATGAGTAAGTATAGTGATGAAGAGATAATAGAAGAATTTAAAAATTTTGATAAAGATAAATTTAGCTTAGTAGTGGCAACAGTAAGTAAAGAGAATAATCCTCTAACAAACTATTCTCCATTTGTAAAATTAGACAACAATTATTTTATTTGTGTGAGTTCAAACTTACCACATTTTAAAAACATGATTGAGACCCAAAAAGCACATATACTTATCATTGAAGATGAGAGTAAAGCATCTCATATTTATGCAAGAAAAAGACTTTACTTTAACGCTACATGTAAACTCGTAGAAGATGAAGAACCAATTTTTAAACTTTTTGATAAAAGATATGGGGATAGTTTATCTTTTTTACGGACTATGAAAGACTTTAAAATTTTGAGATTGAGCCCGCTTGAGCGAAGTTTAGTTTTAGGTTTTGGTGCAGCATATAAAATGGATGAAGAGGGCAATTTAGGACATAAAACTATACAACACAAGTAAAAACAATTTTAGTAAAATAGTTTTAGATATTTGTATAGATTTTTTAATCACCTTGTTATTGAGAGTATTCTTTTATGTTATAATAAAGGTATAATTATGATGTAAAGGGTTTTAATGATTAATGTACTTATGATAGAAGATGATACAGAGTTTGCAGAAATACTAAGTGAATATTTAGCGCAGTATAATATAAAAATAACAAATTATGAGGACCCATATCTTGGGCTTAGTGCTGGTGTTAAAAATTATGATTTATTGATTTTGGATTTGACATTACCTGGCATGGATGGATTGGAAGTTTGCAAAGAAGTTGTTGCAAAGTATGATATCCCAGTTATTATAAGTTCTGCAAGAAGTGATGTAAGTGATAAAGTTATAGGTCTTCAAATTGGTGCTGATGATTATTTGCCTAAGCCATATGATCCAAAAGAGATGTATGCTAGAATTTTGAGTTTGATTAGAAGATATAAAAAAGTAACTGCACCTGAAGATGGAAAAGCTGATAGTGACTTTAGACTCGATGAAAAAAGACATCAGATATATTTAAAAGATGAACCTATCAACCTAACTCCTGCAGAGTTTGAAATACTAGAATATATGCTAAAACAACATGGTTTTTCGATTTCTCGTGAGCAACTTGTATATAATTGTAAATCTTTAAAAGATAAAGGTTCAAAAAGTTTAGATGTTATTATAGGAAGACTAAGAAGTAAGATTGGTGATAGTTCTAAAGAACCTAAATATATACAATCTGTACGAGGGATAGGATATAAATTAATAGGATGAATAAAAATTCCCTTAGTACTAAAATAACTATAGTTTTTCTATTTTCTACTCTAATATTGCTTATGTTTTTTGTATTTTTATTTAAATATCAAACAGAAAAAAACTTAGAATCTATGAAAGAGAGACAACTTCAGTCTATAAATTATATATTTATTTTATATAGAAACAATCTTTCACCTCATGGTATCAATGAATACTTTAGTAACTTTGGACTTAAAAGAGTAACAAATCAAAATCTTAGAAGTTCCGTTTTAGAAAAAGGGATTATAGTTTTTCACAAAAGTTCTGAGTTAGGAAATTTTTCATCAATAAGATATAACGATAGATACTATCTCTATATCGATAATATGGTTTCAAATGTTCTTTTAGAATCGAAGTATAAAAGAATAGCAAATGATCTTTTTTGGATAGGCTTTGTAGTTGCTTTTATCATACTTGTTTCTATGTATGTCTCAATTTTAAAAAGTATATTTCCTTTGAAAGAATTGAGTTCACAAATCAGAAAATTTGCATCAGGAGATATGGAGATTAACTGTAAAAGTGTTGAAGAAGATGAAATTGCTGAGGTAGCCAATGAGTTTGATAGGGCAGCTTCAAAACTAAGAGATTTGATTCACTCAAGGCAACTATTTTTAAGAACTATTATGCATGAGTTAAAGACTCCTATAGGTAAAGGTAGAATCATCTCTGAGATGCTTAGTGATGATAAAGCGAAAAGTAGACTTATTAGTATATTTGAAAGACTAGATTTGCTTATCAATGAGTTTTCAAAAATAGAGCAGATTGTTTCAAAAAACTATTCTTTGCAAATAAAAGAGTATCATTTGGTGCATATTGTTGATAGTGCTGTTGATATGCTCATGCTTGATGAAGATAAAAAAGCTTTACATGTAAAGATAGATATTGATGTAGATATTGTTATCAAAGCAGACTTTGAATCTTTTTCTTTAGCAATTAAAAATCTATTAGATAATGCAATAAAATATTCAGATGATAAAATAGTGCATATAAGCACAAAAAATAAAAGGCTTTATATAGAAAATAGAGCTAAAAAACTTCCTGTAAATATCGAAGAGTATTATAAGCCTTTTGTATCAGGCTCTAATGAGATTAAGAAGGGGCTTGGATTGGGTCTGTATATTGTAAAAAACATAGTAAAATTAAATGACTTTGAACTCGATTATGATTATGTCGATGGCATGCATAAATTTTCAATAAAGTTAGGATAATTATGGCTCATGGATTAGAAAAATTTGATAATTTAGTAGAAGCATTAAGCTCCTTACCAAGTGTTGGAAAAAAATCTGCACAAAGATTTGCATATCATCTTATACTTAATGACTCGTTTAATGCTATGAAAATTTCAAATGCTATAGAGAGTGCTATTCGCAGTATAAGAAGCTGTGAGAGATGTGGGGGGTTGAGCGAGCATGAGATATGTGATATATGCTTAGATGAGAATAGAGACGGTTTAAAACTGTGTATTGTTGAAAATGCCAAAGACATACTTGTATTAGAAGAAAACAATCTTTATGATGGTGTCTATTTTGTGTTGTCTAATTTAGAAGATAGCTCAATAGAACGCTTAAAAGAGATAGTTTCTGATGGAGTTAAGGAGATTATTTTTGCACTAACACCATCTTTAGCAAATGATGCTGTTATTATTTTTATAGAAGATAAACTAAAAGATTTTGATTTGGATTTTACGAAGATTGCTCAAGGAGTACCAACCGGAGTGAATCTTGAAAATGTAGATATGCTATCACTATCAAAAGCTATGAATTTAAGGACTAAAGTTTAAATTTACTTTATCGTATTTATCTCTCTTTTAACCACTGTTTTACTTTATCTATATCCATAGGTTTTGCGTAAAGATAACCTTGTCCTTCTTCACAGTTATTATCTCGTAAGTAGTTCTCCTGTTCTTTCGTTTCGATACCTTCAGCAAGTGTTATCATCTTCATATTTTCTGATAAGTTTATAACAGAATTAGCTATTGCACATGCATCTTCTTCATCAGGTATATCATTAACAAAACTCATATCTATTTTGAGTTTATCTATAGGAAGTTTTCTAAGATAACTTAGAGATGAGTATCCTGTACCAAAATCATCAATAGCTATTTTAACACCTAAGTCTTTTATAGCATTAAGTAGTTCTATCCATTGTTGAGGATCTTCCATAATAACAGACTCTGTTATTTCTAATTCTAATTTATTTGGATTAACTCTTGTATCTTGTATAGTTTGTTTTAAAATATGTAAAAAATCACCATTTTGTATTTGAATACCAGAGACATTTATGGAAACACGACCATCAAAATCAATCTCATTTTGAAGAGTTATTAAATCTTCGCAAGATTTGCGCAAAATGTACTCTCCTATAGGAATGATCATTTTGTTTTCTTCAGCATATTTTATAAACTGCATTGGTTGGAGTAACCCTTTTTTAGGATGATCCCATCTTATTAGTGCTTCGAATCCAACAACCTCTTTTGTTTTTAAGTTGATTTGTGGTTGATAAAAAGCTATAAATTGCTCTTCTTGGATTGCTAATCGTAAGTCATTTTCCATGTCTAGCATTTTATGAGTAGCGACTGACATTGCATCAGTAAAAAATGTATAGGTATTTCTTCCCGCTTCTTTTGATTTATACATAGCAATATCAGCATTTTTTATAAGTTCATCTGAATTGTTTCCATCTTGTGGGTAAAGACTGATACCAGTACTAGCACTTAAAGAAAATTTTTGTGTATTTGAAATGAATTCAGATTCAAAACTTTTTTGAATTTTATTCATAATGCTTTCAACTTCTGATATATTATTTAAGTTTTCTAAAAGTAGTATAAACTCATCTCCACCTATTCTTGAGAGTGTATCTATTGCTCTAAGCTCATTTTTTATGCGAATTGCACTTTGCTTTAAAATATCATCACCATAAGTATGTCCATAGCTATCATTTACTTTTTTAAAATTGTCCAAGTCAATAAAACAAATAGCTAGCATTGAGGCATTTCTTTTGGAATTTTCTATAGCATGTGTAATTCTATCTTTTAATAAAACTCTGTTAGGCAACTTAGTAAGTGCATCATGATGTGCTAAAAACTCTAGCTTTCTCTCTGATTCTTTTAAGATTGTTATATCACTAAAAACAGCTACTAAATTTAGCACTTCATTATGCTCATTTAATACAATATTTGCTGACATTAGTGCTGGATAAATATTGCCATTTTTTCTTTTGTTTTTTACTTCGCCATTCCATGAACCTATTTTTTTGACTTTGTTACAAACTGCTCCTAGGTCTCCTAATCCAATTACTTCATAGGTTATAATACTTGATTGTCGACCCTTGATTTCTTCTGCACTATAACCTGTTATAGTTGTAAAAGCATAGTTTACATCTACAATATTTGAATCAACATCACAAATCATTACAGCTTCACTTGTGTTTTCAAAAACTTTTTTCCAAAGTTTTACTTTCTCCTCTGCTAATTTTTTTTCGGTATTGTCTTTGGCTGATATAACAAAATATTCAACTTCACTATTTTTATAATATGGAAAATAACTAGTTTCTAAAAATCTTTTCCCACGGGGAAATTCAACCCAATGACCAAGACTAAAAATTTCTCCTTTTAATGCTCTATCACTAAGAGGTTTTATTTTCTCATCAAAAAATTCTTTTCCAAAAAGTTCTTTTATACTATGCCCTATAACATCACTTTTGCTTTTTTGGAAGTATTCTAGATAAGTATTATTAATAGCTTGATAGACATAATTTTTGTCAACAAGAGATAAAAAATCTTTAGAAGTTGAAACTATTTTTTGGTATTTTTCAAGTTCCTTTTCTAGTTTGAATTTTTCAGATAACATAGCATTGGCATAAATTGCCATATCTTCAAATTCACTAAACTTTAATTTCTTTATATTTATTTTTTTAGAATCATAAACAAGAGAGTTAAAAAAGTCTATAAAAACAGAAAAATCTTTTGTTATCATTTTATTTAAATTTTTATAAAAATAACTAAAAATGAGCAAAACTAGTATTGCTAAAACAATTGTTGTAATTAAAGTACTTAAAAGGTTGTCATATAATTTTTTCTCTGCAAATGCTATTTCATCATTTATATCATCTATATAGAGTCCTGCTCCTACATACCATTTCCACTCAGGCATGCCTTGAACATAACTCATTTTTAGAGTATTTCTTTCGTCTTTAAATGAGGGCATAACATACTGAACAAATCCACCACCAGTTTTTGCTTTTTTTATGAGTTCTTGCACAATGTACAAACCATTTTTGTCTTGTACACGGTACATATTTTTACCCTTAGCAGGATAAGTTAAAGAGATGCCATCCCATGTTGCTATAAATATATAATTGTTATTTTTCTTATCAAACTTCATTTGTTCAATATTATTTAATATTCGCTCTTGAATTTGAACATCTAAATCATCTTTATAGATTCCATTTCCAATTATCCATCCATATGGCTCAAAAAGCTTTATGTATGATATCTTTTGAGTCTCTTCTGTCTTTTTAGGCTTTGTCCATTTGTAAGTGTAAAAACCCTCTTTTTTATTTTTTACAAACTGAATCATCTCTTTGACTACAAAAACTCCATCAGAGTTTTGAAGTTTAAGCATATTTGTACCTTCTAACTCTTTTCTGGGATCAAATAAAATCTCAGTTCCATCAGTAGAAGTTATAAAATAGTACCCATTATTTGGAAATCTTACTTTTCTAAGAACTGTTATGATAAAATCTTTTATCTCCTCTTCAGAAAGAGTGTCTTTGTATTTTTCATAGACGGAATTGATTATAAAATGAATTTGATTTATTCGTTTTTTAAGCATATTTTTTTTATTATTTTCAAAATTTATCTTATTTGTTTTAATCAATTCGATAAAGTGTTCAACTTCCCATTTCAAAGTGTTTTTAACAGATTTAACATGCTTTATTCTTATCTCTTTTATTTCCTTTTGATAAGATTTGTAGCTTAGTGCGTAATTAGCTGTAATAAAGAAAAAAGCAAATGCACAAAAAAGTATAGTAGTGTTTTTTGTAATAGCTTGAAACAAATGAGGCTTTTTCATAAAATTATCCAAATTTTAAAGTATCTTTATCATATATAAAAAATTATTAAGATTAGTTTAATATATTGAAAGCCTTCTGCATAAGTATTGTGATTTGTTTGTCATTTAATCTATTCTCAAAAAATAAATTAAGAGCAAGCACCCCTTGATATAAAAGCATATCTGCTCCATCTTTACATCTAAGGTTGTTTTGTTTTGCTAAAGCTAAAAAAGGTGTTGGTTTATTGTAGATAACATCAAATGCAAATTTCGATTTTTGCATAAGAGAATTTAAAATTTTTTCATCTATTGGAAGAGCATTATCACTTAGCCCTGCTGAAGTTGTATTGATGATAAGATCATATGCTTTGGGCTCAAATTCATCCCAACTATATGCTACAAAATCATTTTGATAAAAGTAAGCTAGTCTTCCTTTTGAGCGGTTTAAAACCTCAACATATAAAGAATTTTTTTTAAGGATTGTAGCTATCGCTTTTGCCGTTCCACCGGCTCCTAAAATAAGTGCTGATTTTATAGCACCAAATGATTCTATAGCTTTGTAAAAGCCTGGAGCATCTGTATTGTAGCCTATTATTTTATCGTCTTTTTTTATAAGAGTATTCACAGCTCCAATTTTTTTTGCAAATTCATCAAGTTCATCACAAAGTTCATAAGCATACTCTTTATGTGGAACTGTTACATTTGCCCCATCAAGTTTAAGCGTGTTAAATTTTTCTATCAGTTTTGAGCCATCTTTTAATGGTGTTCTTATATAGCAGGCATCTAGGTCCAAACCTTCTATAGCAAGATTGTGCATGCGAGGAGAGATTGAGTGGGAAACTGGGTTTCCAAAGATAGAAAACAGTTTCATTTTACTTTTTTAAATCACTAAGTGAACTTGTCATTGCTCCGAGTTTATTTGTTACTTCAAGGTATTCAAGTTCGGGTTTACTATCAGCTACCACACCAGCTCCTGCTTGAAAAATTATCTTCTCATTATCTAAATAAGCAGTTCGTATCATGATTGCACTATCCATGTTCCCATCAAATCCAAAGTAACCAACAGCTCCACTATAAAAGCTTCTTTTGATTCCTTCAAAATCACTTATAAGCTCCATCGCTCTTATTTTTGGTGTACCTGTCATGGTTCCTGCTGTAAAAGTTGCAGCAAAGAGATCAAACATATCTTTTGACTCATCAAGTTCACCGCCAACATCACTTACCATATGCATAACATGAGAGTATCTCTCAACTCGCATCATGTCAGTGACCTTTACAGTGCCAATTTTTGCAACTTTTCCCACATCATTGCGTCCAAGGTCTATAAGCATAAGATGTTCAGCCCTCTCTTTTTCATCTTCTAAGAGTTCTTTTTCGTACGCTTGATCTTTTTCATAAGTTACACCTCTTTTTCTTGTTCCTGCTATTGGTCTTAGTGTTATATGGTTGTCTTTTAACCCAACCATAACTTCAGGAGAACTACCAACTATTGCAAAATGATCAAGGTCAAGTAAGAACATATATGGAGATGGATTTTTATTTCTTAATATTCTATAAAAACTTAGTTTATCTATGCTTGCAAATTGCGTAAATCTATTTGACATTAAGATTTGAAATACATCACCACTTTTTATCATCTCTTTAGATTGTGCAATCATATCAAAAAATTTTTCTTTTGAAAAAGCAAATGTGCCTTTGTTTTCATCTATGGCTGTTTTTTTAATTTCTAGATAATTATGCGGCTCTTTTAGTAAATTTTCTATATCGTCTAGTGTACTTGTTAATTTTTCGACTAGAGTATGAATAGTTAAAGTATTTGATTTATGTGAAAATGTGCATACAAGTTTTGGACGCATTAGGTCTATATCTGGTATATCGATTTCACTTTTAAGAGTATCCATATGTGATTTTAAACGAGGCTCAAATGTCTTTACAGCATCATAGCCAATATAGCCGATAAATCCATCTACAAATCCAAGAGCATGCTTTTGGCCATATTGTTTATATATTTCTGTATCTATCTCTTTGTATCTTTTTTTGAGATATAAAAAGGGATTATCTCCAAGAGAGTGTTGCTTACCACTTTCATCTATATGTAAAGCTTTATCATCTTTGAGTATGATTCTTTCTCTCGCTCCTATAAATAAAAAGCTAAAGTTTCCTTCTTCCGAATTTATTGCACTTTCAAAGAGAAAAGATAATTCATCTTTGAAATGCTTTTTTAGCTTTGAAAATATAGTTATAGGAGTAAGTTGGTCAAATAAAATTTTACGAGAGTGAAGCACGGTTACTTCACTCTATATATAAAGGCATCTTTATTGATGTTTGTTTTAATATTAGCTAAAGCATTTCTTGCTTCAGTCGCACTTGTGTAAGGTCCAACTAAAATTTTTGTAACTTTTTTGCCGTTTACATCAATTGGAAGAAGTCTATACTCATAGTTGTTCTTAGCTAACTGAGCTAAAAACTTTTTACTAGGAGTTAATCTTGAAGTTGCTCCTACTTGAACATATATACCATTCGTTGCTTCTGTAGTAGTAGATTTTTCTATTGGTGTTGCAACTGTTTTAGGTGCTACAGTAGGTACGACTTTTTTAACTTCTTTTTTTATAGTTTTTTCTACTTTCTTTTTTACTTCTTCAATTTTAGGTTCTATTTCAGTTTGTTTTTGTATCTCTTTTTCTTTCAAGCTTTTTACCATTTCTTCAAAGCTCTCTTTTTTATTTTCTTCTTCTACAATAGGAACTTGCTTAAACAAATCATCTTCTTTTTTAGGTTCGGCTTGTTGACTTGTAGGCTGAGGGGGTAGTACAAGCTTAGTTGTTTCTGTTCGTGGATCAGGTTTATTAACTACCTTCATAACAACTAAAACCACTAAAAAAACAAGTATCATAAGTGCAACAATTATCAATATTCTTTTGACTTTCATAGACTTATTGTCATCTTTTTCTAAAATAATATCACTCAATTCGTTTTTTTCTTCCATCTTAGTCTCCCTCTAATTATTTTATCTCTTCAAGCATTATCTATACCATTAAGTATTTGCCCATAAAAAAACTTAATTCATGTTTTTTAATGGCTAAATATTTACATGTGTTTAGACCAAGAAGCTCCTCTTTCTTTATTGTACATCTTATATGGTAGAGCAAGTATATTGAACTCTTTTGGTATATCTGGGTCTGGAAAAACTTTCCATTCTCTTGGTAGTCTTTGTGCAAGTTTAGCAGATATCATTTTCCCTATTTGGTAAGCTTCTTGTAAAGTAGTATGTCCTTTATGTATATAAAGATGCAGATGACCAGGAGTTTTACTCTCATACGCTGTAAAGTTTATAAAACCTTCTTCTCTAAGTAACAGCTGCGCTCTATGCCAAAATCTTTCAGTATTTCTTCCATTATAGTCTATTACAATGTTTTCTACTTTGTCAAATTTATTGATTAAAGAGTGAGCTACTGTAATCTCACCCTTTAAATGTTTACTTACAACTGCGTTATTTAAAGATTTATTGATCTTTTCATATTTATCAAAAAACATTCGGCCACCATGAGTTCTTTTTTCAACAATACTATCTCTTTTAATCCAATAGTGGTCTGTTAACATTTTGATAAGTGAAGTATCTATATTATACATTTATAAATGCCCTTTAGTAAGTTGCTCTGTCATAAATAACAAAATTATTAGCTAATTGTTTCATTTCTTCTTTAATTTTAAGATGTAGTTCTTCATCATTTATATTATCAAGTACATCAGCAATTTTCCCAGCTATTATCTCAAACTCTTTTGCTTTCATACCACGAGCTGTAAGAGCAGGACTTCCTATACGCACACCACTTGTTACAAATGGGCTTCTATTTTCACCTGGAACTGTGTTTTTATTGATTGTAATCCCTGCACGACCAAGAGCTAAATCAGCATCTTTTCCACTAAAATCACGACCAAGAAAACTCACAAGAACTAGATGGTTGTCGGTTCCACCGCTTACTATATCATAACCTCTTTTAATAAGGACATCACTTAGTACTTTTGCATTGATTTTTACATCTTTTGCATACTGTTTCCACTCAGGTTTTAAGTTTTCTGCAAAGCCAACAGCTTTAGCAGCTATGACATGTACTAATGGACCACCTTGAATTCCAGGAAATATTGCACTGTTAACTTTCTTAGCTATCTCTTCATCATTCGTCATGATAAGTCCACCACGAGGACCTCTGAGTGTTTTATGAGTAGTGGTTGAAACTACATCACAATGAGGAAATGGACTAGGATGTTCGCCTGCTGCTACGAGTCCAGCAATATGAGCAATATCTGCAAAAAGCAATGCTCCAACTTCATCTGCAATTTCTCTAAATTTTGCAAAATTGATTTCTCTAGGATATGCACTTGCGCCACAAATGATAAGCTTAGGTTTTACTGTATGAGCTATTTCTTTTACTTTATCATAGTCAATCATACCATCCATCTCTACTCCATAAAAAAAGCTAGAGTATGTTTTTCCCGAACTACTTACTTTAGACCCATGTGTTAAATGTCCACCATGGCTTAAATCCATACCAAGTATTTTGTCAAATGGTTTTAGAAGAGCTTGATAAACTCCTTGATTTGCTTGACTTCCTGAGTTTGGCTGCACATTTGCAAATTTGCATCCAAAAAGTTTACAAGCTCTATCAATTGCAAGTTGTTCTACACGATCCGCGAATTCACAACCACCATAGTATCTTTTATATGGATAGCCTTCAGCATATTTATTTGTAAAAACACTTCCCATAGCTTCCATAACAGCTGGATATGTAAAGTTTTCACTTGCTATCATTTCTAAATGGTCAGTTTGTCTTTCTAATTCATTTTCAACTAATTCATAAACTTCTGGGTCAACACTTTCTAATATACTCATTATTTTTCATCCTTATCATGATTTTCAATTTCTTCATTTAGTGGTTTCATCGATGGGAATAAAATTACATCTCTGATTGATTGTTCATTTGTTAAAAGCATAGTAAGTCTATCAATACCTAATCCTTGCCCTGCTGTTGGAGGTAGTCCTAAACCTAATGCTCTAATATAATCTTCATCCATTCTATGTGCTTCATCATCATTTAGTTCATCTTTTGCTTGTATTTGGGCAGCAAATCTATTGTACTGGTCTATTGGATCATTAAGCTCATTAAAACCATTTGCTATTTCACGGCCAGCAATAAAAAGCTCAAATCTTTCTGCGATATCTGGATTTTTATCACTTCTTCTTGCAAGAGGACTAATATCAATTGGATAGTCTATGATAAATGTAGGATCAATTAGTTTTTCCTCTACATGTAAATCAAATAACATTTCATATAGCTTTCCAATACTCATAAGCTCACTTGCTTCTTCATCATTGTTATTTAAATGTGCAACTATTTGGCTTTTATCTTCAAGCATTTTTACTGGAAGATTTCCTATTTCTATAAGAGAGTCTTTATAAGTAATTTTGCGGAATTTCTTAGAAAAATCTATTTCAAACTCGCCATAAGGAAGTTTTTGAGGAAGCTCTAATTTTTTTAAAAGTAAAGCAAACATCTCTTCAGTAAGTTCCATAAGGTCATGATAAGTGTGATATGCCCAGTAAAATTCTACCATAGTAAATTCAGGATTATGTGTTAAATCCATACCTTCATTTCTAAAGTTTCTGTTGATTTCAAATACAGCTTCAAATCCTCCAACGACTAATCTTTTTAAATAAAGTTCAGGAGCAATTCTAAGATACCTATCAATACCAAGTGCATTGTGATGTGTAACAAATGGTTTTGCATTTGCACCACCAGGAATTGGATGCATCATAGGAGTTTCCACTTCTAAAAAGCTTTTTTCCTCGAAAAAGTGTCTTATTGTGCTTACTATCTTACTTCTAATTTTAAAAGTCTCTTTTACATTTGGATTCATTATCATATCAAGGTAGCGTTTTCTATAGCGAAGTTCTTTATCTGTTAGTCCATGAAACTTTTCAGGGAGTGGCGTTATCGATTTTGTTGCAACTTCTAAGTCTTTTACATGCAAAGACAATTCTCCTGTTTTTGTCACAAATGGAAAACCTGTAACACTAATGATGTCACCAACTTCAATTAATTTTTTTACTGATCTAAACCACTCTTCTCCAATACTTTCTCTACTAAAATATATTTGTAATAAACCTTTTTCATCTTCTATTTTAGCAAATGCAGCTTTTCCCATATGTCTTAAAAATTTTATTCTACCAATTACTGTATTTTGTTTATTCTCATCTCTTTTTGTTTCAGTGTTTTTAACATATTCGTAGCATTTTTGAAATTCTTCTGTTGAAGAGTCCTTCCTAATATTGTGAGTATAAGGATTTTTCCCTAGTTCTCTTAAAGCTTCTGCTTTTTCTATTCTTTGTTGTTCATATTGATTATCAAATATCAAAATTTTCCTTTTTTTCTTTTTTTTGGCAGTTTTTGCAGATACCATATAGCTGCATAAGATGGCTTGTCAATTTAAAGTTATATTCTTTTGCTATCTCTTCTTGTATTTTTTCAATTGCATTATTTTCAAACTCTATAATTTCTTCACAAATTTTACAAATCATATGGTCGTGGTGAGGTTTGTTCCCAAGCTCATATTTTTTTCCAGAAGCTCCAAATGATAGTGATGTTACTATATCAGATTCTTCTAAAAGATTTAAAGTTCTATAGACTGTTGCAATACCAACATTTAACTCAGGGTTAGTTTGTTTTACTAGTAAATATAAGCTTTCAGGCGAAAAGTGTTCATCATTATTGTACATTGTTTTGAGCACAACTTCTCTTTGCTTTGTAAATTTTAAATTATTTTGTTTTAAAATATCTTTAAATCTTATTAGTAAAGAATCGTATTCCATGTTTTCAATATTTGCCATATATTTCCCTTATTTTGAGATTAAAGATTGACTTTTTTTCTTTAAGTCATTTGCAATTTTATCGCTATCCATTTTAACAATGTATGTACCAGTTTCAACAAAAATAGGATACATAAAACTTTTGCTCATGTATTCATCAGCTTTTGTTTTAATAAATTCTATATTTGATAGGGTTACTGCTAAAATTGAAAATACTAAGAAAATTTTAGCACTTCCTACTGCAAATCCTGCTAGTTTATCTATTGCACCTAAACCACTCATTTTAATAAGGCTTTCTAAAAGATGACCAATAAATACACTTAAAATCCAAAAAACTACTAAAACAGAAATAAAACCAACTAAATAAAGTGTTGCACTGCTTTCTAATTTATAAAGATTCAAGTTTATAAGATTACCCATTTCTTCAGCAAATCTTGAAGCTACAAAAATACCTCCAACAATACCAACTAATCCAAAAACCTCTTTTATAAAGCCATTTATAACTCCTTTAATACCAAGTATAAATATAAGCGAAAGAGAAATGATGTCAAAAATAGATATATTTTCCATATCAAACACTCACTCTAAAGCAATTTTTACCAGCTTGTTTCGCTTGATAAAGAGCCTTATCAGCTTTTTCTACAAAACTTTCAGGAGTATCACCTTTTTTATAGCATGCAATTCCTGCACTAATTGTTAAATGTATATTATGACCTTTGTATAGTAATTTACTTTGTGCCGTTTCATTGATAATTCTATCAGTACTTTTTTTAGTTTCTTCTAAAGTAGTTCTATTTAATACGATTACAAATTCTTCACCACCATATCTATATACTTTAACACCTTTTCTAAGAGAATTTTGTATAAGTTTTGTTAAAAAAATAAGTGTTTTATCTCCTGCTATATGTCCATAAGAGTCATTTATACTTTTAAAATCATCAGCATCTATCATAACAAGAAATATATTTACATCTTTATCTTCGATGGCTTCTATTATTTCGTTTATGTCTTTTGTAAATACTCTTCTATTGTATGCTTTTGTAAGTGGATCTATATGTGATTCTCTTTCTAGTCTTTCGATCTCTAGTTTCAGTCTCGTAATAGTTTCATCTGCATTTTTTAATTCATTTAAAATTTGCCCTTGGAATAAGTCGAATGTTTTGATTATATCTTGTGTATGAATTCTCTCATATTCATTTTTAATAGTGCTTATATCAATGGTGTTTTGATCCGAAATATTTTTTAAATTTTTATTTGATTTTTCAAACTCTTTCAAACTTGATTTTGCAAGATCAAAAGATACTTCGTAAAGAGAGGTTTCTTCTTCAGTTGTAGAAAATAAATGAGAGTATTTTTTTGATAAATCTATTAAAATAGGGTTTTTAGTGTTAGTTAGTTCATCCATAAAAACATCATAATAGTATTTAGGATATGGAGGAATATTTAGCTCTTTTAGTTTTACAAAAGAGCTTTCACCTATGTTTGTGATCTCTTCTATAATATTATTTTTTTTAGTCATGTTAAATTAAGCCTTATAATTAGATATAGTATACTCGTGCTTATAATATCTAATTTTAGCTGTAATTATGGTAAAAACTTATAAAAGTATTTAGATTCCTATACTATTTATAAGTTCTTGTGGTTGCGTTGAAAATCTTATAGCATCATCTTTCGAAATAGAATTTGCTTTAAGAAACTTTATCATGGATTGAGTTTGTGTACTCATTCCTGTTTTTTGTTGATTTAGTTGCATTTGAGAATAGATTTGATGCAATTTATTTTCACGAATTAAGTTTGAAATAGCGGAATTATTAATCAATACTTCATGTATAGCAACTCTTCCTCCACCATTTTTAGGTAAGAGACTTTGAGAAATTACAGCGTATAAAGAAGTAGCTAGCATATTTCTTACTTGCACTTGTTCTGGACCTTCAAAACTGTCTACGATTCTATTTACAGTTTGTACTGCAGAGTTAGTATGCAGGGTCCCAAAAACTAAATGACCTGTTTCTGCTGCTGTGATTGCTGTACTGATTGTTTCTCTATCTCTCATCTCACCCACTAGAATAACATCAGGATCTTCACGAAGAGAAAATTTTAAGGCACTGGCAAAACTTTTTGTGTCTTCACCAACATTTCTATGTGAAAAAAGTGATCTTTGATTTTCATGGACAAATTCTACTGGGTCTTCAATTGTAATTATATGTTTATGTTCAGATAAATTTATTTCATTAAGCATCGCAGCAAGAGTTGTAGACTTACCACTTCCTGTTGGCCCTGTTACTAGGACAAGGCCTTTTTCTCTTTTTGTAATTTCCTTAAATATATTTGGAGATTTTAAATCATCGAGTGAAGGAATTTGAATAGGAATAATTCTAAAAGCAGCTGCTAGTTCACCATTCATAGTGTAATAGTAATTTGCACGAAAACGACCAATATCAGGAAACATAACAGCAAAGTCTAGTTCTTTATTTTCTTCTAAATTCTTTTTTTGCTTATCTGAAAGGAGGGTATAGCACATCTCTTCAATATCTTTACCATTTAACTTATCCATATCAAGAGCTACAAGTTTTCCATCTATTCTAATTTGTGGTTCACTTCGACTTACTAAATGTAAGTCTGAAGAGTTATGTGCAACAATATTTTTAAGTAAAGCTTTTATATTGATAGTGGCCATAGTAATATCCTTTTATTCGATAATTTTTGGAACTACGAAGCAGTTTTGTTCACTTTGTGGAGCATTTTCTAGTATAGTTTTAATAATATCAGAATTCACACTAGGAACATCTTCTCTCATAGGCGTTCCCCCTGTAACAGTAGTGAAAGTAGCTTCTTCATTATCTAAGTCTAATTCATTCAAATTTTCAACAAATTCTACTATTTCAGATAGTTGTTGTATTGTACCTTCTCTTTTACTTTCTTCTATTTCTAATGAGGATAAAGTTTCTAATTTTTTTAGTAAATCATTGTCAATTTTCATTTTGTATAAATCCTATAATGGTGTTTAAGAGATAAGTATACCAAAAAAAGTCTGTTTTTATCTTTATTGTGATAAACTATCTGCTTTATTAAATAGACTTTTGATAATAAAAAGTTTAGGATATATTTAAAGGATTAAATTTGGCATTAAAAGACAATATTGAAGCAGTAAAAAAAGAGATAGGAACTGAAGAACAGTTTTTAGAGGGCATTATAAAGAGTGAACGATTTTTTAAGAGATATAAAAAATATATTATTGCAGCATCAGCTGTATTGATAGTAGCTGGTGGAATATATACAACAATGAAAGTGATGAAAGACAATAGATTAGAATCATCAAATTTAGCGTATAATAAGCTTTTAAAAGATCCAAAAGATACAGTTTCTCTTAATATACTAAAAGAATCAAATGAAAGATTATATAATTTTTATAGATTTCAAGTAGCTTTGGAAAAAAATGATAAAGAAGTTTTGAAAGAGTTAGCTGCTTACACTCAAGACCCTGTTATATCTGATTTAGCAGGATATCAACTTGCAGGCATAGAAAAATCAACGACAAATAGTGTATTGTTAAAAGGTTTTGTGGCACTTCAAGATGGATACAAATTATTACAAGAAGACAAAATAAGTGAAGCAAAAATGAAATTTGCACAGATTGATTTAAACTCTCCTCTTAAAAATATAGCGAAAAATCTAGAGCATTATCAAAGCAAAGAAAGTAAAGGTAAAAACTAATGAAGTATATTAAGTATTTGGCTCCACTTTTAGTTTTATTAATATTAAGTGGTTGTGGAACAAAAAGACAAAATTTTGAACCAAATGAAGTTGCTGGTGAGATTTCATACGATGGAAGTCTCCCATCATCAATAGTAGATGTTGTAAGAAATGGTGCAACTTTAGAGAATGGACAAATCATTACAAAAAAAGGTTTATTAAATGTAAAAGTACCTGAAGGTTATACATTTGTAGGTAACTCTAATAATAAGTATTTGGCTACTTCTAGATGTTCTAATTTAGTAATAGTTGATGCAACAAGTAAAATTGTTTATAAGAAAAAATTTGATTCAATTGTTGCTTCTGCATCGATAAATAATGATAAATTAGCTGTTGTATTGAGTAATAACGAAGTTCAATTGATAGATATAAATACAGATAAATTACTTTATCAAAAAAGTGGTGATACAGTATATGCACATGATTCAAAAATTGCTGCACCATATTTTTTAACAACATTATTAGTTTATCCAACACTTGATGGAAAACTTCTTATCGTTGATTTGAAAACAAATAAGCTTTTAAGAGATGTTATTGTAAAAAGTGAAAAATTTTTCTCTAATGTGATTTATTTAGATGTTATAGGAGATAGATTAGTTGCTGCAACAAAACAAAGAGTAGTATCAATAAATCCAAAAACTATGGCTTTTTTAGATAAAGAAGTTAAAGATGTAATAATTCTAAAAAACAGAGTTCTAGTTTTTACAAAAGATGGAAATGTGATTTTGACAGATGCTGATTTAAAAGTTTTAAAGACTAAGAAATTTAAATTTGCGTCATTTGTTGGAACAATACATGGTGAATTTGTATATATTATTGAGCGAGCTGGATTTTTAATCGCAACTGATATTGATTTAATCTCTTCAAATATTTATGAATTACCAGATGATATAGAGTCTTATGTTTTTACTACTGATGATAAGTTGTTTTATAAAGATCACTACTTTAAACTTGGAAAAGCAAGGAAAAAATAGCATTTGAAAAATGTAACTGAGTTTTTTTCTGGCAAAAGTATAATTTTTAAATCTTTTAAAGATGTAGATAAAACTTTACTAAAAACTAGAAAAAATATAAAAATTTATAGTAGTACAGATATCAATAAAAATTACCATTCTATTTTTATAATAGATCAAAAAAGTAGGTTTTTGTTGAAAAATGCAGAAAGTTTAGTTATTTTAGAAGAAAAATTACAAAAACTTGAAAATCATAATTTTAAGTACAAACATTTAATAATAGGAACAAATATTTGTTCCAAATCAGTAAATTATTTGAAAGATAAAGGCTGGAAGTTACATCATGATTCTATGTGATATTGGTAATTCAAATGTGGATTTTTACCATGATGGTAAAATATGGACTTCAACTCTACAAGAGTTTGATAACTATGTAGCGAGTGAAAAAGTATATTATATAAATGTTAATCCTAAAATGGAAGTTAAGTTAGAACAAAAAAAAGATTATATAAATATAGAAGACTTTTTTACAATTGATACTATTTATCAAGGTATGGGTATAGATAGAGTTGCTGCTTGTTATACTGTTAAAAATGGTATAGTTATTGATGCAGGTAGTGCTATTACAGTTGATATTATGCTTAATTTTATGCATCTTGGTGGATATATATTACCAGGGTTAAGTGCATATTCTGCTGCGTATAAAAATATCTCGAAAAGTTTAGATAAAAGGATAAATCCAAATATAATATTAGATGCACTTCCTCAAAAGACAGAAGATGCAATATCTTATGGTATTATAAAATCAATTGTTATGATGCTAGAAGATACAACAAAAAATAAAAATATATTTTTTACTGGTGGAGATGGAAAGTTTTTCTCTAAGTTTTTTGAAAATTCAATTTATGATAGAACTCTTGTATTTAGAGGAATGTTAAAAGCCATAGAAGAGAGAGGGTAAGATTTAATATGTTGACAGTTGCGTTACCAAAGGGTAGAATAGCAGATGAAACTTTAGAAATTTTTGAGAAAATTTTTGGAACTGCATTCGTTTTTGAAGATAGAAAATTAATTTTAGAAGTAGGGGAATTTCGTTTTTTACTTGTAAGAAATCAAGATGTTCCTGCTTATGTACTTCATCAGTCTGCTGATATAGGAGTTGTTGGATTAGATGTTCTTGAAGAGAAGGATGAAGATTTAGTAAGATTGTTAGATTTAGGCATAGGGAAGTGCAAAGTTTGTGTTGGAATGAAAAATGAAGATGAATTAGATTATAGCTCTCCAGATATAAAAATTGCAACAAAAATGGTTAATATTACACAAAATTATTTTTCTAAAAAGGCTATGGCTGTTGATATTATTAAGCTATATGGTTCTATTGAGCTGGCACCATTAGTTGGTTTGGCTGATGCAATAGTAGATATTGTTGAAACAGGTGATACTATGAAACAAAATGGTTTGAAAGTAGTTGAAACAATTATGGAAAGCTCAGCTCATCTAATATCAAATAAAAACAGTTTTATTGAAAAAAAAGGTGAAATAATTTCGTTATATAGAAAAATTTCAGATGAGATTGTAAAATAGACCTCTTAAGAGGTCTATTTAATACTTAAATAACCTCAAGTACTTTTGCTATTTTAGCTCTTAATTCAACTTCTCTAATTGGCTTGACTAAAAAGTCAAATGCACCACAATCAAATGCTTCATGTTTTCTAGTTTCATCAGTTGTTAAAACGATAACAGGTATTTTATTAATATCAGTCATAGAACTTAAGTTTGTTAAAAATTCTATTCCATCCATAATAGGCATTTTAATATCTAATAAAACTAATTGAATATCTTTTTGTTCTTTCATAATGTTTAGAGCTTCTAGTCCATTTTTTGCTTCTATAACTTCTCCCACCCCTTCATTTTTTTTAAGCATAGAATGAAGTAATTTTAGGTTGATAAAGTCATCATCAACAGCTAGAATTTTTATTTGTTTACTCATTTAGTTTATCCCTTTAGATAAATTTTTTAATTAGCTCTTCGAGCTGTTTTTTATTGATTACATTTGATAAAACTTCTGTAAAAAGCTTTTTATCACTCTCTTGTATAGTTGAAATAGGGTCAACAAACATAATTGTTGCTGTGTCTTCACTATTGGTTTTAATAAGATTAGATAGTTCTTCTGTTGAAACTTGAGGAATCTCTTTATCAAATATTATTATTTTATATAAATTTTCTTCTAACTTGCTTTTTAGTGCATTAACAGAGTTTACACTGTCTACTGAACTAGATATTTTTGATAATATACTTGAAAATATTTTAGTTTCTATAGGACTTTTTTTGAATACTAATAAGTCTTTTTTGTTTAAAAGCGTATTTTCTACTATATCATCTGAAGAAGTTTTATTGATTTCATCTTCGACAGCAATATCATTAGATTCAAAAATTTCTTCTCTCTGAGGAGGTATTGGTGCCTCTTCAAAAGTTTGTACTGGTATTCCTTCTTCCTCTATTACTTCATTATCTACTATTTTGTGCTGTAAAAACATATTGAGAACACTCAATATACTCTCTTTTTTAATAGGCTTTGTAACATATTCATCAAGGCCTTCTTTCATAAATCTTTCTCTATCACCTTTTAATGCATTTGCTGTAACTGCGATAATAGGAATATGAGGGAGATTATTTTCTTTTTCGTACTCTAGCATTTTATGAGTTGATTCAACACCATCCATAATTGGCATTGCTATATCCATAAAAACAGCGTCATAGTCATGCTTTATTCTCTCTTCTAAAGCAATTTTACCATTATGTGCAATTGTTATTGTTAACCCAAGCCCTTCCAAAGTTCTTCTGATTAATTTTTGGTTAATCTCGTTATCTTCTGCAACTAATATATTTGCATCAAACATTTTTCCAAATATAGGCTTAGTTCTTAATTTTTTATTTTCTGCTATAGGCTCATCAGGTATTACTATTTCTTTTGGTTTAGGTAATAATTCTCTATTAATTTCTAGTGCTTTAGTTAATTTTGAAACATTTATTGGCTCATAGATTGGAGTTATGTACTGTGTATTAAATTCATCAAATCTATGTTGGTTTGATGCTTTCATAAGTAAAATCATTGGCAATCTTATTTTCTTATATTCTTCTAATTCTTCATTACTAAGAAGATCATAATCAGCAACAATCAAGTTAATGCCTGATTTGTAAATGAGATTTTTTAGTCCAGAAAATTCATTATAATATTTTACATTAGATCCAAAATATTTAAAATAGTCATACATAAATTGTGCATGTGCTTTTGTACTTTTTTCACTTGTTAAAAGTGCACAATTAAATTCACTAAATTTATTTTGGAATTCAACATCTCCAGATGGAGATTCATCAAATTCTATTACAAAGTAGAATTTGCTACCTTCCCCTTCATTACTATCAACTTTAAGTTCTCCACCCATAAGGCCTATATATTTAGATGAAATTGTAAGTCCTAGACCCGTTCCACCATATTTTCTTGTAATTGTAGAGTCTGCTTGGTTAAATGCATCAAAGATGTTTTGTTTTTTATCTTCACTGATACCTATTCCAGAATCTTGTACACTAAATAAAACTCTTGCTTTTCCGGTAGGAGCATTTTCTATTCTTCTGATCTCTGCTGTAATATTTCCATTTATTGGAGTAAATTTAACAGCATTACTCATTAGATTTATAATTACTTCTTTAACTTTTGTTGCATCCCCTTTTAAGTAATTATTTAAACTAGGATCAATAAATAAAGAGAGGTGAATGTTTTTCTCTGCTGCTTTTGGACCGTAAACTTCAATAGCATTTTCAAATTCATCAAGAGGTGAGAACATAATTTCGTCAATTTCTATTTTATTACTTTCAACTTTAGAAAGATCAAGTATATTATTGATAATATCAAGAAGGTTTTCAGAACTTTTTTCAATTACATCGACAAATTCTCTTTTTTCATCATCTAGATTTGTGTTTTTAAGAAGTTCTGTAAATCCTATAATACCATTTAATGGAGTTCTTATTTCATGAGACATATTGGCAAGGAAAATACTTTTTGCAGCACTTGCTTCTTCTGCATTCTTTTTTTCTATTGCAATATTTGCGATAGCTTGGTCAATAATTGAATAGGCTGAATTCATACCAGCTGCAGTATTAAAATCAACTTTTTCATCTGTTTCAGCTAGCTCACCAACTCTTTTAAAAATATTTTCTAAACCTATGACATTCTTCTTGAATTGTCCTTGTAGTAAAAATCCTATAAACAACAAGATTAATGAAATAACCCAAATTGCACCAGCTGCTGTGAGTTGGACAAAAGTTTCATCATAGTATCGTTTCATTTCATCATTAAGATTTAATTTGATTGCCTTTGCCGCTTCATTAAGTAGTACAATTTTTTTGCTCATTAAATTAAACCATAAAGTTGGATCAATTAAGTATTCACCACTTTGTGCAGCAAGAATCAGCTCTGCTTTTGCTTGTTTTATTTCATTAAGCATTTCTTTTGTATCATTTTTATTGTACATCATTGTTATCTTCGATTTTGCAGTACCCTCATGGAGAATAGTGTAATCAAATGTATTTGATTTACTAAATAATCCTATCCATATATCTAAATCTTCATCTGAAAAAGGAACATATTGACTAAGTACTTTTGAAACAAAACCTCTTTCTTGCCCACTATATTCAATATCTTTGTAGACTGAAACAAGAGAGGAGCTAAGATTAACGATTTCTGTATTTGTTGCTATTTCACCAACAGTTTGCAACTCTTCAAGAATTTGGGCATTTATTTGTGAATAAAATCTAAAGAAAATTTTATTAAAGTTTATATTGTCTAATGAATCAATTTTTTGTCTCACATCTCCTATTTGGTTTAAGAGAGTTATAATTTTTTGAATTCTTTGATTTGCTTCATGTGTTTGATAAAAGTTATGAAATTTTTTCATACTTTGAGTTACAATGGTTCTTTGTTTTTTGAGTGTTACTTCAGCAATAGCACCATCACTAGCAATAAAAGTTGCACTTAAGCCTCTCTCTTTTGCTAAATTGATTGATAAGTCATTTAAAACTTCTGTAGTGCTAAGTCTTTTTTCAAATGTGACTGCTTTATTGTATTGGTCATATGATAAATACAAAAAATATGTTGCAAATAGAAATAAGATAAGTAGTGGGTATTGACTAATAAGTCTTAGTGTGTCTTGTGTTTTAAATTTCATTTTTATTCTCCATTGAAATTTTTATTTGTTGTGAAAAAAAGATTAAGGATTTCATATAAATTCTCCTTTAAATATTGTCACAATTTTTTCAAACTCTTCTACTTTTTCAGTTTGAGCTGCTTTACTTTGAGAATTTAAAATTTCAACCAATTTATTAGATAAATGGTGGATATGTAAATTATCAGAAATACCTTTTAAATTATAAATGTGTTCTTCCAATTGTTCTTTATTTTCTTCAAGTATAGCTGTTCTAATTTTTGGAATTCTTTTGTCTAATTTTTTTATATAGTCAGTTATGATTTCACTTACTAAAGCTATATCTAGTCCTACCTCTTCAACACAATTTAGAAGATCAAATTCTTCTATCTCTTCTTTATCTATATTTGTGGACTCGTCATCTACTGGTAAAGATTCTATTTTTGGTTTAATAACAGGTGTTTCTTTACTAGGAAAGTCTTCTTTGTCGTTTTCTGCGATTTTAATTTTTGGTTCTTCATCTATACTTATAGACTCTTCATTGTTTTCTTTTAAATTAAATTCTTCATCCACTGGTAAAGATTCTATTTTTAGTTTAATAGGTAGTTTTTCATCAAGAAAATCTTCTTCGTAATTTGGTTCTTCTGCTACATAATCTTGAGTGAAATCATCTTTTATATCGATATTTGTTACAATTTCTGTTTCTTTAATAATAGGAGTATCAGTTTTTAATTCAAATGTATCTTGATTTTCAATTTTTGCTTCAAAATCTTCTTCTAAAGATGACATTTTAATTTTTGGATGTTCTATTTTTTGAATACTGTTTTCTTCATTTTCATAAGATGTAAAAGAAGAAGTAGAATTTGATTGAACAAATGATTCAGTTTGCATTGAGTTGGATTGCAGCATTGAATTTGAAAATTCAACACAGTAGTAGATGTCTTCATCTTCTTTAGGGTTGTTTAAAAATAGCTCTTTGATTTTAATAGCTGTTTCAACTTCATTCCCTGTTTTAAGCTTTAGAATAACACTTTTTTTAGGTGCACCACTATGCAAAGCATAATCTATCCATGAAAAATTTTTAAATTTAAAAATATATCCAGGTCGATTTACAAAAAGATCAGCAACATCATCATATGTGCTTTTAAATTCTTCTAAATCTTCGTATCCTAAAAAAGACAACTCCTCTTTTCCAATACCGAGAAATTCACCACTTTTTTTATAAAGTATCATTATTAGTCCTTCCCAAAAGGTTAATATTAACTAACTTTTGCTTAATATTAACCAATTCTATTTAAGAATTTATATAGTTTTTGGCTGTTTTTTTCACCGATTACAGTTTTCAACTCACTTTGACTTGATTTATAAATATTTTCAAATGTACCAAAATATAAGAGAAGTTTTTTTATAGTAGCTTCACCTATACCATTAACTTGTAAGAGATCCATTTTCATATCAGCAGTTAATTTTCTTTTTCTGTGTGATGAAATTGCAAATCTATGTGCTTCATCTCTTAATTTTTGAATTAACTGCAATCTTTTGTCAGAAGTTGGAAGTTTAAAATCATAATGAAGAGTATAAATTATATCGTTTGCTCTGCTTTTTGCCCTCATGGCTTTTGCATTTTTTTTCTCTTTTGCTATTGCTAAAAGGTCTATATTTTGTTCTTGGTCTTTTAATAGTTTTGCAGCTAGTTTTAAAAGTGTACTACCACCATCAAGAATCCATAAATCAGGTGGGGAATCTTTTTTAAAGTTTGCAATTCTCCTTGTTAAAAGCTCTCTCATTTGACCATATTCATCACGACTTTTTAAGTTAAAAATTCTATAGTGTGTTTTTAAAAACCTCTCTTCATAAGTAATCATGCAACCAACAGGTGATTCTCCACTAATATGAGAATTATCAAAAACTTCAATGCGAAATGGAATTTTTTTCAAGTCAAATAACTCTTTAATTTCTTCAAGTATATCACCACTATTTTTATTTAAATATTGACTTAAAAGCTCTTTTGCATTCTCTTTTGCTATATTTGAAAGTTTTAGTTTATCACCTATTTTTGGTGTTTTAATCGAAACTTTTGTGCCATATTTTTCTTCTAAAAGTAATTCTACATCTAATGATTCTTCAAATTCATGAGCCGTTAGGATTTGTGAATTCATGAGCTTTGTTTCACTGTTGTAAAACTGTATTAAAGCTCTTTTGTAAAGTTCATTGTGTTCATATCCATTTGCATTTTTAACTATGTTATGTATGGTTGAAACTACTTTTCCCTCTCGTATAAAAAGCCTCATAATCGAAGCAATATTTCCGATGATTTCAATAGCAAAAAGATCAAAAGTTTCTACTTTTGCTAAATCTAAATGAATTACATGTAAAGAATTTTTTATAGATTTTTGCATATCTCTTAGCGTTGCTGCTTCTTCAAAATTTAAGTTTTGGGCAGCTTGTTCCATTTTATCTTCTAGTCTAGCAATAAGCTTTTTTCTGTTAATGAGAAGTTCTGTAGCGTCTTGAACGATTACACTATAGGCTTTTTTAGAAATTTTTCCAATGCAAGGAGCATGGCATCTTTCTATTTGATGAAAAAGACATGCTTCTTTTGCTTTTAAGCAACTTTTTTTTTGGACAAGTTTACATGTAAGGTATATTGCCTTTAAAATATCACTAGCAGCATTTGAGAATGGACCATAATATTTAATGCTACTTTTTTTTTCTATTTTTCTAGTTATCTCAAAACGGGGGAAATCATCATCTAAATCAATTGCAATATATGGATAGGTTTTATCATCTCTTAAAAGTATATTATACTTTGGTTTCATCTCTTTTATAAGTGAGTTTTCAAGAATAAGTGCATCATATTGGCTTGGAGAAATAATAAATTCTAATCTATCGACTTCACTTATCATTTTATATATTCTAGGACTAAGTTTATTGGCTGGACCAAGTTTGGGAGTAAATTTAAAATAGCTTTTTACTCTATTTTTAAGTATTTTTGCTTTTCCTATATAGAGGAGCTTGTTATTTTTGTCGTAAAATTTATAAATACCGGCACTTGATGGTAAATTTTTTAATTCTCTCTCAATCATTGTTTTTTTCTATCTCTTTTCTTATTTCTTCAAAGAGTGCATGGAGTCTTTCGTCTTTTGTATTGTTCTTAAAAGTACCATTTGAACGCTCTTCATAAAAAATTCTAGTTTCTATTTTTTTTTCTTCTTGTAACTCTTTTTTATTTGAAATAAAAGCTTTAATTTCTTTTAAATTGATACATTTACAGTTTGGATGAAAACTTTCTATCTTGTTTAATAGTTCCTTTATCAAATTACGCTTATAATTAAATTCCATTTTTGCACTTGGGTGATTTAACACAAAGAAAAGTGTATCGTGTTTAGTGTATATGAATTTAATAAAATTCGATAGAGAATTAGGTAGAAGTTTGATTAGTACATCAAAACACTCTTCTTGCTCTAGAGTTTTTAAAGAAGGATGTTTTTTAAGATGAGAAATTATAGTTTTAGAATCTTTCATATTTTGATTATAGCATGTATTGGCTTTACTATTCTAGGGTGTGGTTATAAAGATAATCCTGTTTATGAAGAAAGCTCTGTAAGTAAATGAAAATTAACTATGATGTGATTATAATTGGTTCAGGCGTAGCTGGACTCAATACAGCTTTGAGTTTACCTAGTGACTTGGAAGTGTTAGTACTTAGTAAAGATTACGCTTGGGAATGCAATACATTTTATGCCCAAGGTGGGATTGCAGTAGCTCCAAATAAAGAGGATATACCTTTACATGTAAAAGATACTTTAAGTGCAGGTGCTGGTCATTGTGATAAAAAAGCAGTTGAGCTTTTATGCAGTGAAGGACCAAAGGCAATTAGAGCGTTATGTAAAGCAGGCTTTGAATTTGATAAAGATGAAGATGGAAATTTACTGTACACTAAAGAAGCTGCTCATAGTACAAACAGAATTTTGCATGCTGGAGGAGATACAACAGGAAGAGATTTACATCTATTTTTGATGCAGTCTCTAAAGTTTCCTATACTTTATAATACGCAGGTTATAGATTTACTTATAAAAGATCAAACTTGCTATGGGGTAGAAGTTTTTCATGCAGAAAAAACTTTTAATCTCTATGCTAAAAAAATAGTAATTGCAAGTGGTGGAGTAGGGTCTTTATATGAATACCACACAAATTCAAGAACAATTAGCGCAGATATACATGGGATTTGTTGTGAATATGGCATAGAGCTAAGAGATATGGAAATGATGCAGTTTCATCCAACAGTTTTTGTTCAAAGTAATGCTGTTAGAAAGCAACTTTTGAGTGAGGCGTTGAGAGGAGAAGGAGCAAAAATAGTAGATGAAGATGGAAAACGATTTTTATTTGATTATGATGCAAGAGGGGAACTTAGCCCAAGAAATATAGTTTCGGAAGCACTTTATGAACACAAAAAAACAACAGGTAAAGAAGTTTACTTAGATGTTAGTGATTTTGAGAAAGAACACTTCAAAAAAAGATTTCCAGGCATTTATTTTAATATGAATAATATTGGTTTTGATTTACCGAAACAAAAAATTCCAATATCACCAGCATTTCATTATGCAATGGGCGGAATTAAAACAGATTTCGATGGGAAGATTGAGACAATAAATGACTTGTATGCTGTGGGAGAAGTTGCTTCTGTAGGTGTTCATGGAGCCAATAGATTAGCTAGTAATTCTTTGCTTGAGGGTTTAGTCTTTTCAAGAAGGGTCGCTTCTGATATTTGCAATACTATTACATGTAAAGATAAAAAATATGATTTTGTAAATAAAGAGATTGTTCTTGAAAAAGAGGGCGATAAAAAAATGAAAAATGAATTAAGAAGTTTGATGTGGAAAAGCGCAGGAATAGTTAGAAATCAAAATAATTTAAAAAAAGCTTTGATAAGAGTGGAAGAAATGCTAAAATTACCAACAGGAAAGTTGATTAGACTTCGTCTGTTGACTTCTAGAGTTATAATACAAAGTGCTTTAAAAAGAAAAACATCTTTAGGAGCACATTACATTAAGGGAGAAAGTTAAATGAAAAAATTGTTGATGCTGCTGGCACTTGTTACTGGTGCATATGCATTTGAAGGGCATTCACTAGTAGGGACTTGGGTAGGAATAGTATCTCTGATAATTTTTGTTATTGGTTACTATTTGATTGCAGCAGAAGAGGTATATCATATAAATAAAGCAAAACCTGCACTTTTTATAGGTACATTTATATTTATGTTATTAGGTTTTTACTTTTACATAAATGGACTTGATACAGCACCTCTTTATGAAGAGATAAAACTTTTGATATTGGAAATTGCTGAAATATTCTTTTTCTTACTTGTTGCTATGACTTATATAGAAGCACTTATTGAAAGACAAGTATTTAGTACACTTAAATATAATCTTGTATCAAAAGGTTATACATATAAGAAACTTTTTTGGCTAACAGGGGTAATAGCATTTTTCTTAAGTCCTATTGCTGATAACTTAACAACAGCACTTATCCTCTCTACAGTTTTAATCACTATTGAAAAAACAAATGTCAAGTTTTTAGTGCCAGGTGCCATAAACATAGTTGTTGCAGCAAATGCTGGTGGTGCTTGGAGCCCATTTGGGGATATCACAACGCTTATGGCATGGACGGCTGGAAAAGGACACTTTGTTGATTTTATGTTTTTATTTCCTGCTTCTGTAATCGGATGGCTTGTAACAGCATTTCTTTTATCTCGTTTTGTCCCAGACACAAAGCCAGATTTTGACATACAAAATGAGCCAAAAGTAAGTATTTTAACAGGAGGTAAATTTATTATTGGACTTGGTGTATTTACAATTTTTTCTGCTGTAATGGCACATCAACTATTTCATTTACCAGCGATGTGGGGTATGATGTTCGGGTTATCTTTACTGAACTTATATTCTTATAGACATAAAAGAAAGCATAGTGAAGATATAAAAATATTTGATTCATTGAGAAAAATAGAAAATGATACGCTAATCTTTTTCTTTGGTATTTTAGCAGCAGTTGGAAGTTTACACTTTATAGGTTTTCTAGCTCTTGCTGCAGATTTATATTCAACTGCTGGAGCAACACCTGTTAATATTGGTGTTGGTTTTTTATCAGCTATCGTAGATAATATTCCTGTCATGAGCGCAGTTTTAAAAGCAAACCCAGCTATGGGACTTGACCAGTGGATGCTTGTAACTCTTGCAGCTGGTATTGGAGGTAGCTTGATTAGTTTTGGTAGTGCTGCTGGTGTTGGTGTTATGGGAAAATTAAGAGGTATTTATACTTTTTCCGCTCACATGAAATATTCATGGACAATACTTATAGGTTATATGATTTCAATTAGTGTTTGGTATATACAGTTTGAGCTACTTGGATTGTATATTAAGTATTAGGAATTGAGTACAGTAGAAATTTAGTGTTTCTACTGTATAATCCGCGAAAAATTAAGGAATAAAATTGAGTAAAGATGTACCTATTGTTGTATTAGATTTTGGTTCACAATATACACAGTTAATAGCAAGAAAGTTAAGAGAGAGTGGAGTTTATTGTGAAATAGTTCCATATCATGAAAAAATTGAAGCTATAAAGAAAAGAAATCCTAAAGGGATTATTTTAAGTGGTGGTCCGGCTTCTGTGTATGCTAAAGATGCATACCATCCAGATAGCGAGATTTATAATCTTGGATTACCTATTCTTGGTATTTGCTACGGTATGCAGCTAATTAATCAATATTTTGGTGGAAGTGTAATTCCTGCAAGCCATCAAGAGTATGGCAAGGCTGAACTTAGTTTTGAAGATGACCATAAGATCTTTAAAGATACAAAGTGTGGTCAAATTGTTTGGATGAGCCATGGAGATAGAGTTGAAAAACTTGCTGATGGGTTTTCTAAGATAGGATTTAGTGCAAACTCTTCATATGCTGCTGTTGCAGATGAAGAAAGAAAGATTTATGCTTTTCAATTTCATCCAGAAGTCTATCATAGTGAAGCTGGGGCAAAATTACTTAAAAATTTTGCCAAACATATTTGCGGGTGTGAAAGTACTTGGAATATGGGTTCATTTGCAAAAGAAAAAATTGAAGCTATTAAAGAAAAAGTTGGTGATAAAAAAGTTCTTTGTGGAGTGAGTGGTGGTGTAGATAGTTCTGTAGTAGCAGCACTTTTAAGTGAAGCAATTGGTGATAAACTTGTACCTGTATTTGTAGATAATGGACTTCTTCGTGCCAATGAGAGAGAACAAGTAGAAGCTATGTTTAAAACAAAACTTGGAGTTGATTTAATAACAGTTGATGCAAGTGAACTATTTTTGTCTCGTTTAGCTGGGGTTACAGACCCTGAGAAAAAAAGAAAGATAATTGGTGAAACTTTTATTGCAGTATTTGATACAGAGGCTAAAAAACATAATGGTATAGAGTTTTTAGCACAAGGGACTTTATATACTGATGTTATAGAATCAGTATCAGTTAAAGGTCCTTCAAAAACTATAAAATCTCATCACAATGTTGGAGGTCTTCCTGATTGGATGAAGTTTGAGTTAGTAGAACCATTAAATGAAATCTTTAAAGATGAGGTAAGAAAATTAGGACTTGAACTTGGTCTTCCAAAAGATATGATAAGTAGACATCCTTTTCCTGGTCCTGGTCTAGGGATTAGAATTATGGGAGAAGTAAAAAAAGATGATTTAGAAATTTTGAGAAAAGCAGATACAATCATGCTTGAAGAACTTCGTTCAACTGGCTATTATGATAAAACATGGCAAGCATTTACAGTTCTTTTAAATGTAAAGAGTGTTGGTGTTATGGGTGATAATAGAACTTATGATAACACTGCATGTATAAGGATAGTAGAAGCAACAGATGGCATGACTGCAACTTTTGCACATATTCCTCATGATATTTTAGAAAACATGAGTAGAAGAATTATAAATGAAGTTAATGGAATAAACAGAGTAGTTTATGACATTAGTTCTAAGCCTCCTGCTACAATAGAATGGGAATAAAAAATTGAGTATTTACCTCCTTAGTGATTCCTATCATGAGGGGGTAATAAATTTACCTCAAATTAAGGTCACATGTAAAAATGTTAGCCTTGATTTATCATCTTATGATGCGTTGATTTTCAGTTCCAAAAATGGTGTAAAATCTATGTCTCAAATAAATAAAAATTGGAAAAATATACCATCTTTTGCTATTGGGGGACCTACTGCTGATGCTATAATTAAGTTTGGAGGACGAGTAGAATATATTGCAAAAAATTCTTATGGAGATGACTTTGCAAAAGAATTAATTCCTAAACTTCAAAGGAAAAAAGTACTTTTTGTGAGAGCAAAAAAAGTATTATCTAAATTAGAAAATATACTAAGAAAATCAGGTATAGATTTAACTTCACAAATAGTTTATGAAACGACATGTAGAGATAAAACTGATGAAAAAATAGAAAAAAATTCTATATTCATTTTTACTTCACCTTCAACAATAGAGTGTTTTTTTAAAAATTATGAATGGCACGATAGCTACAAAGCAGTTTGCATAGGCGATATAACTGCAAAAGCAATGCCTCAAGGTGTATCTTTATTTGTAAGCAAATCTCAAACAATAGCCACTTGTATTGAGCTAGCTAAAACATTAATTAAGCAAAATTAACATATAATATACTTATAGCCTGAGTGAAGCGATAACCGTATTAATGAGGGTCCAACAGATTATATTTGTGGGACGCGTATTTCTTTGGTGTGTCTGTATTTTTGTTTGAGCTTTGTAATAAAAGTGAGAATCTGCAGCCTAAAGAAGAGATTAGTTCTACACCGTTGGCTTTATATGGGCCGCAGCGTAAACGGGGCGCCCACTCGGGTTATTCTATGTTTGTAATTGATGGAGTATAGATGGATATTTTGATTATTGGTAGTGGTGGACGAGAGTACTCAATGGGTATTGCATTGAGTAAAGACAAAAGTGTAGATAAACTCTATTTTGCTCCAGGCAATGGTGCAACTTCACAATTTGGTGAAAATATTTTAATAAAAGATTTTAATGAACTAGCAAATTTTGCAAAAGAAAAGAATATTGATTTAACAATAGTTGGACCAGAAAATCCTTTAGTTGAGGGAATTGTAGATGTTTTTAAATCACATGATTTGACAATCTTTGGTTCATCAAAAGCAGCATCGCAACTAGAAGGTTCTAAAATCTTTATGAAAAATTTCTTAGCAAGAAATGATATTCCAACAGCAGCTTATATAGAAACAACAGATATTAAAAAAGCAAATGATTTTATAGATACTTTAATTGCCCCAATAGTGGTTAAAGCAGATGGCTTATGTGCTGGTAAGGGCGTCATCATTGCTACTAGTCATGACGAAGCAAAACAAGCAGCAGCAGATATGCTAAGTGGAGAAAGTTTTGGGAATGCTGGAACTTCTATTGTAGTTGAAGAGTTTTTAGATGGCTATGAACTTTCAGTTTTTGCAATTTGTGATGGAGAAGATTATAAAATACTTCCTGCAGCACAAGATCATAAAAGACTACTAAATGGTGACCAAGGACCAAACACTGGTGGCATGGGTGCATATGCTCCAACACCTTTAATAAATGATGAACTATATAGAAAAATAAATGAAAGAGTAGTTGATCCTACGCTAAAAGGTATGAAAGAAGAGGGATACCCTTTTGAAGGTGTTCTTTTTATTGGAATTATGGTCGTTAATGGAGAGCCTATTGTATTAGAATACAATGTTCGTTTTGGTGATCCAGAATGTGAAATACTCTTACCTCTTTTAATATCTCCTGCAAGTGAGCTTTTTTATAAGGCTGCAACAAAAGATTTAAAAAACTTGGAGATAGAACTTAGTGATAAATATGCAGTGTGTGTTGTTATGGCAAGTGAAAACTATCCTTATAAAAGCTCAACTCCCTCAGAAATAATCATAGATGATTCAGTAGATGAAGATACACGAAACAATACACATATCTCTTATGCTGGTGTGAGTATGGAAGATGGAAAACTTTATGCAACAGGTGGAAGAGTTTTACTATGTATTGGATTGGGTGATAGTATAAGAGAAGCAAGAGATAGGGCATATGCAAGATGTGGCGATGTACATTTTGCTGGTAAAAAATTTAGAAGTGATATAGCATATCAGGCATTAAACTAATGACAGAACAAGAAATAATAGAAAAGTTTGAAAGAGAAAATATAACTTTAGCAACTTTTCCAAAGAGATTGCTAGCATATCTCATTGATGAGGTGTTAGTATCCTTCCTTTTTGTTATGATTTATATAAACTCTATTGAATCTACGCAAAATATAGAAGATACAATCAATATGATAAATGATTTAGTTGTTTACATTATGATTTTAAAAGTAATATACCAATCTTTTTTTGTAACAATATATGGAGCAACTATAGGTAAAATTTTTATGAAAATAAAAGTTATTTCTACTAATGATTTGGAAAACCCTTCTTTTATATACTCTCTTAGTAGAGCCTCAGTAAGAATATTAAGTGAAAGTGCTTTTTATTTAGGATTTCTTTGGGCACTAATGAATCCAAAAAGAGAAACATGGCATGATAAAGCTGGACAGACATTGGTTGTAAATGCTTTTTAGATTATCCTTTTTACTATTAATAAGCGCAGTAATTGTATTTGCTCAAGATCAAAAAGTAGAAATTTTAGCAAAAACGATAGAAAAAGAAGAAAGTATTGTCCATGCTCAAGAAGAAGTAGTCTTATATAGTGAAAAGTATATTATTACTGCAGATGAAGCTTTCTATGACTATAACAGTAGTGATTTAGAGTTGATCGGTGATATTACTATCATGGAAGGTACAGAATTTTCTACAAGAAGTGGATACTCTAAACTGAATTTAAAAAATGATACTGGTAAATTAACACCTATGTTTGCATACACAGGCAATTCAAAAGTATGGCTAAAATGTAATGAAGCTGAATTTGATGCTGAGTATTACATAGCTAGAAAATCGATAGTTTCAAGTTGTAATGTACAAGATCCAGATTGGAAAATAGGCTTTACAACAGGGGAGTATAATAGAGAAAGTAAGTTTTTAAGCACTTATAATGCACTTTTTTATGTAGATAAAATACCAGTTTTTTACTTACCATATTTTTCATTTTCAACAGACAATACAAGAAGAACAGGGCTTCTTAGACCAAAAATTGGTTTTAGTGGTGATGAAGGTTTATTTTACTTGCAACCTATATATTTTGCTCCTCAAAAAAACTGGGACTTACAATTAAATCCACAAATAAGAACAAATAGAGGGGCTGGATTACATACAGAACTTAGATTTGCAGACTCTCCTTACTCTACGGGGTCAGTTTTTATGGGGCAGTTTAAAGAAAAATCAGGTTATTTATTAGAACATGATTTAGAAAATGATAAGCATTATGGATATTCAATAAAATACGATAGAAGTAAGCTATTCAGTAATTATTTTGGTGAAAATGTAGAAGATGGTCTATGGATAGATTTTAATTATTTAAATGATATTGATTATTTAAATACCATTGATGATAGTGATACAACATATAATCAATTAGTACAATCTACTCTGAATTATTATATGAAAAGAGATTTAGATTATTTTGGATTATATTCTAAATACTATATCAATACAAATGCAAAAAATAATGATGCTACGGTTCAAGAACTTCCCACTTTTCATTACCATAGATTTTCAAATAGTATTTTAGCAGACAATATTTTTTATTCGATTGATTATAAATCAACAAATTATATTAGTAAAGATGGTTTTGATGCGACTACACATCAAATTGATGCACCTATAGCGATACACTTTCCACTACTTAATAATTTTTTACACTTTAAAGCAAGTGAAAATTTTTATTTGGCACAAATTGATTATGAAAATAAAACTAAAAATGGTGATGGGAATACAATTCAAAATTTTCATAGATTTTCATTATATACGGAATTAGCAAAACCATATCAAGATTTTTTACATACGCTATATTTTGGCTTTGAATATACTATTCCAGGTAGCAGTAAAAAGAGTGATGGATTTAAAAAAATTGAAGAAGATAGAACTATAAATGAGTTTGACTCTTTACTTTTAAATACACAAGAGAATGTATCTATCAAATTAGTAGAATATTTTTATAATACAGATGGTGAAAAATTAGTAGCACATACTTTAAGGCAAACTATTCTTATGGGGGAACTTGGTACAGATGAATATCAATACCAAGATTTAAGCAATGATTTATATATCTATTTAAATCAAGATTTGTCCATTAGCAATATATCAAAATATTCTCATAAATACTCTAGATTTTCTAAATTCCAAACATCGTTGAATTGGAAGATAGAGGATTATAATACAAATTTTATTCACACATATCAAAAGAGTAGTACGGATGAAGTGGACAACTATTTGACTTTTTCTATAGACACAAATTATGTAGAAAATTATAATTTATTTGCTAGCTTAAATTATAATATTGAAGATGATTATTTTAAGTCTTGGCAAGTGGGTTGGACTATGAAAAAGAAATGTTGGGATTATCGTTTAACTTATAAAGAAGATAGAGCACCTGATAGTTCTACAAATGGCTCAACCAATAAAAGAGGTATATATTTAACATTTAATTTATATCCAATTGGTGGAATAAGTTATGACTTTGTTAAAGAAAGTGCTGTGGAATGATACCAGAATTTAGTGATTTTGTTTTTGAAAATAAGTCAGATGCAACACTCAAACTTTTAGATATATTACCAAAAGAAAAGATGAAAAATGATGATTGGTTACTAGTTTCTATTTCAATCCAAGCAATACCAATAGCAAATGAGATAGCAGAAAAATTAAATTTAAAGTATGATTTATTATTTAGTGAACCAATATGTGCGCCTAATAACAAGGAATGTATTATAGGAATGGTGAGTGAAACAGAAGAGATAGTCTTACACAGTGAATTAGTTAATTCATTTGGAATTAATTTAAACTTTATATATGCAGAAGCACATAGAAGATATGAAGAAAAGATACTTCCTAAAGTGTATAAATATAGAAAAGGAGATTTGATTGGCTCTTTAAAAGGGAAAAATGTTTTATTAATCGATGAAGGTTGTGAAACAGGTATGACTATTATGACAGCAGTCAAAACTGTTATAAATAGTGGTGCAAAGTCAGTATCATATGCTACACCCCTTATTTCTAGCGATGTTGCATTATCTATAGAACCTGCAATAGATGAAATTTTCACAGTGAATAAAATTGCAAATTTTGTAGATGTTGAATGTTATTATCAAATGTTAAAAAAGTTAGATTCTGATGCAATATTAGAGATAGTGAGCAATAGTAGAAACTATTTACCATTTCAAAAAAGTAATTTATAGATAGTTTATATTTGTCCTTAGAAGAGGGTAAATATAAGCCACCTTTTGGGTAAAAAGAGAAGCAGTATAGTGACTTTTTCTCTTTTTATCTAAAAATATAAACGGTGGTTGGATTAGTTCCAAGTAGGAGAGAATATATGGACTACAAGATAGAGGTAAATAATCAAGAAGAGATTTACGATATAGGTAAAGTTGCGAGACAAGCAGCTGGTTCTGTAATGTTAAAAATCAAAGATACAGTAATTTTAGCTGCTGTATCAAGAGATGACACTCCAGTAGATGGAAATTTTGTTCCACTAACTGTTCAATATATTGAAAAAACATATGCAGCAGGTAGAATTCCTGGTGGTTATATAAAAAGAGAGACTAAGCCGGGTGATTTTGAGACTTTAACTTCAAGAATAATAGATAGAAGTTTAAGACCGCTTTTCCCAGATGGATATGCATATCCAACACAACTTACACTTTTCGTTCTTAGCTGTGATCCAGAAGTAGACCTCCAAGTAGCAGCCCTCAATGCAGCAAGTGCAGCAATGTATCTTTCAGATATACCAATCAATAAAAATGTTGCTGGTGTAAGAATAGGGTTTATTGACGGAAAGTATGTAGTAAATCCAAGCAATAGCGAGCTAAAAACAAGTTCTCTTGATTTATATGTGGCTGGAACAAAAGAAGAATTATTGATGATAGAGATGCGTTCAATTGCAACAAGTGAAAGTATTCCTATGCCAATTGCGGCAATTGATCCTATGCTTGATCCTGCTTTAGGTGAGAGTTTAGTGTCTAGTTATAATTCTAATGAGTTTGATGAAGATGCAATTTTAAAAGCGATAGATGAAGCACAAAGTGCAATTACAGCAGCAACAAGTGCTTATGAAACAACTTTTACTCCGTTGAAAAAAGATGATGCTGAGCTTGAGTATAAAGAAGATTTGAAAAATGATTCTATTTACGCATATGTTGATGAATTTTATAAAGAAGACATAAAATATGCAATTTCTAAGATGGCAAAGAGTGAAAGAGCAAGTGAATTAAATGATGTAATAAAAACTATCATGAAAGATGAAGTTGCTGCAAAAGAAGAGTGGGATAAGGACTTAATCAGTGCTGTAGTGAATGAGTACAAAAAGAAGATTGTTCGTGAAATGATAGTGTTTGATAGAGTAAGAGCTGATGGAAGAGCTTTAACAGAAGTAAGACCTATTAGTATAGAAACAAATATTCTTCCAAATGCACATGGAAGTTGTCTGTTTACCAGAGGACAAACTCAAGCTCTTGCTATTATCACTTTAGGTGGTGACAAAGATGGACAGATGTATGATAAGCTGACTGAAAAAGGTGTTGCAACCGATGATTTTATGGTGAACTATAACTTCCCAGGTTTTTCTGTGGGGGAAGCAGGACCACTTAGACCTCCAGGAAGAAGAGAGTTAGGTCATGGTAATCTTGCTCGTCGTGCTTTAGAGCCACTTCTTGATCCAAATAGACTTCAAACAATAAGATTAGTTTCAGAGATACTTGAATCAAATGGTTCATCTTCACAAGCAACTATTTGTGCAGGCTCACTTGGACTTCGTGCAGCTGGACTTGAAACAGGTAAACTTGTAGCGGGAATCGCTATGGGACTTGTATTTGAAGGTGATAAACATGCAGTTCTTTCTGATATTATGGGACTTGAGGATCATGATGGAGATATGGACTTTAAAGTAGCTGGAACTAGAGATGGTATAACAGCTCTACAAATGGATATTAAACTTGGTGGCGTTTCACGAGATGTGTTAAAAGAGGCATTGTACCAAGCAAAAGAGGGACGAAATCATATCTTAGGAATTATGGAAGAAGCAGATAAAGAGATAGTTATCAATAACGACATTCTTCCGAAGCTTGAACTTTTTAGTATTGATCCTTCAAAAATTGTTGATATTATTGGTCAAGGTGGTAAGGTTATTCGTGAGCTTATCGAAAAATTTGAAGTGTCGATTGATTTAGAAAGAGATAAAGGTGAAGTAAAAATCGCTGGTGGTAGTAAAACAAAAGTTGATGCTGCTAAGAATGAGATTATGGATATAGTAAACAAACCATCATTTGGTGGCCGTGCAGGAAGAGACAATAGAGGAGGAGGGAAACCTCGTCGTGATGAGAAGCCAATCCCTAAATTTGCTGAAGGTGAAATTGTTGATGGCACAGTTGTTCGTATTGTTGATTTTGGTGCATTTGTTCAACTTCCTGGTGAAATTGATGGATTACTTCATATTTCTAAAATTGCAGACCATAGAGTTGAAAAAGTAAGTGATTATTTAGCAATTGATCAAAAAGTAAAAGTAAAAATCTTAGAACAAAATGGTAGAAAAATTGGACTTGGATTAGAGAAGTAAAAAATTTGTATAAGGAGTAAATCTATGTTTTACTCCTTATCATAAATTATTAATATATGAATATTAAATTAAAATTTTTTATACCTATACTTATATTTGTGCTAATTTTGCATATTGTTTTTTTGCAAAAAGTTTCTATAGTTGAAAAAAAAACTAAAATAAATCATAAATCTAATTTTATAACAAAAGTAGTAATAATTGATATTCCCCAAAAAAAAGAAAAGCTAAAAGATAGTAAAGAGATTAGAAAGTCAACTAAGAAGATAATAAAAAAAGAAAAACAAAAGAAGATAGTTAAAAAGTTAGAAAAAAAAGTACAAATAAATAAAAAAATAGTAACTAAAATAATTAAAAAAGTCCAAATTGATAAATCCATAGAAAAAGAAATTAAACAAAAAAACAAGATTGATATTGCAAAACCAATTAAACAAGAGAATAAAAGTAAACTGATCGTAAAAAGTGACAAAACTAGTAAAAAAGAACAAGTTGAGAATCTAAATAAATATATTTTATATATAAATAAAACGATTCAAAAAAATAAGTTTTACCCAAAAATTGCTAAAAATATGGGTATCGAGGGTAAATGTATATTAAAATTTAAAATATTAAAAAATGGTAAAATAGCTGAAGTGAATCTAGATAAAAAATCAAAGTTTTTAGTACTAAATAAAGCAGCAGTAAAAATTTTAGAAAAAATAGAAAAATTTGAACCATTTCCTTCTTCTTTAGGAAAAGAAGAAATTGTTTTAAAAATTCCAATTAAATATATGCTAAAAGGATAAAAATGAATTTAATGTATTATTTAGATAAGGGAGGCATTGTTATGTACTTCTTATTTTTTTTGAATATTATCGGTTTTTCAATAATTATATATAAATTTTTTCATATCATGTATTACACTAAAAACCATCATTTGATAACTGAAGATATAAAAAAAGAACTTATAAAAAGTAATATACAACTTAGTGCTAAATTTATGATAATAACTTTATTAAAAGATACTTTGTCTTTTAAGATGCAAAAATTGAGCTATGGATTAAATACTATAAAAATTATAGCTTCGATATCACCACTCATAGGATTATTTGGAACTGCATTAGGCGTCTTTCTTTCATTTGAAGAAATAGCCACTTTAGGATTAGATGATCCTAGTATTTTTGCGAAGGGTATATCAATAGCATTGATTACAACCCTAGGAGGTCTTATTGTTGCAGTTCCTCATTTTATAGCATACAATTATCTTACTGGTCTTATAGATAATTTAGAGTCATTTTTAGATAGTAAATTAGTTATCATTGGTGTAGAGGCTTTAAATTGAGAAAGAAAAGAGAGTTATTAACTTTTGATTTGACGCCCCTTATTGATATAGTCTTTTTGATACTTATCTTTTTTATTCTCTTTTCTGTTTATAAAAAAGACGAATTTGTATTAAATGTTGATTTGCCTATATCAAAAACTGCTCAAAAAGAGCAAAAAAGTAATGATATTACAATAGAGTTAAATAGTGAATCAATCTCTTTCCAAGGTAAAAAAATAACTTTGGAAAATTTAAAAGTTGAATGTTCTCATATCTTGAGTAATAAACTAATAATCTTATCAATTGATAAAGATGTAAAATATGAAAAAATCATTGATTTATTAGATATATTCAAGACAAATAATTTAAAAAACATTTCATTGTTGGTTAAGAAATGAAAAAGCTTTTTATTGTACTTATTGTGTTGTTACTAGCTGTATTTTTTATATCTTTGACACTAGGGAATTATGATATTACATGTAAAGATATGTATAGTCTGTTTCAATTTTATTTTTTTGATAAAAATGTAGATAATCCAGACTCTTTAATGTTGATTAGAAGTATTATTTTTGATATAAGGTTACCTCGACTTTTAGCAGCAATACTCATAGGTGCTTCATACGCAATAGCAGGAGCATCTTTTCAAGCTATGTTTATAAATCCTCTAGTCTCTCCGGGAATTTTAGGTGCTTTATCAGGTTCAGCATTTGGGGCAGCTTTGGCAATTTCTTTTTTTGATAGTTGGATATTGACTCAATTATTTGCTTTTGCTTTTGGTATAGTAGCTGTTTTATTTGCTATTTTTATAACTTATATTTACCAAAGTAAATCTAATTCTACTTTGATTCTTATTTTGGGTGGGATTATTAGTGGTTCCTTTTTTTCCACTTTATTATCTATAGTAAAATATACTGCAGATCCATATGATAAGTTACCTTCGATTGTTTATTGGCTTATGGGAAGTTTAGCTTCTGTAGATTTGAATGATATTTTTATTTATTCAATCCCAATATTGATAGGTATATTTAGTCTTCTCTTGATGTCAAAATATTTAAATATTTTAAGTTTTGGAGAAGAAGAAGCAAAAAGTTTAGGAGTCAATGTAAAACTTATTAGAATAGTAGTGATTATGTTTGCTACTCTTATTAGTGCTTTAAGTGTTGCTATTGGAGGTATGATAGGTTGGATAGGTCTGATTATTCCTCATTTTGCTAGATTATTAGTTGGTCCAAATAACATAGTATTATTGCCTACTGTTGCTCTTATGGGGTCAATTTTTCTTATGGTTGTGGATGATTTTTCGAGATTACTTTTGGAGATAGAAATCCCGATTGGAATTTTGACATCGCTCATAGGTATACCCATTTTTATCTTTGTTTTAAAAAGTTCTAAAAAAGGACTCAATTAATGATAAAAACTGAAAATATAAATTTTAGTTATTCTAATAAAGAAATTTTAAAAAACATTAATTTAGAGATTAAAGAGGGTGATATTATATCTTTACTTGGACCAAATGGATCAGGTAAAAGCACACTTATAAAAGTAATATTAGGATTATTAAAACCTAATTCTGGGGAAGTTTTTTTAGATGGTAAAAATCTCAAGACATACAAACAAAAAGAGTTAGCAAAAACTATAGCTTATGTGCCACAAAGTAGTTATCTTCCTTTTTCGTATACAGTTTTAGATATTGTTATTATGGGTAGAATTGCTTATCAGACTATTTTTTCAAAATATACAAATAATGATAAAAATATAGCTGAAAAATGCCTTGAGATATTAGGTATTTTAGATTTAAAAGATAAAATGTACAATGAACTTAGTGGGGGTCAAAAACAGTTGGTTCTTATAGCTAGAGCATTAGCTCAAGAGGCAAAAGTTTTTGTTATGGATGAGCCAGTAAGTGGTTTGGATTATGGAAATCAATTAAGATTATTAGAAACGATTAGAAACTTATCAAATCAAGGATATACATTTTTAAAATCAACACACTATCCAGACCATGCTTTTTTAGTTTCTAATAAAGTAGTATTGATTAAAAATGGGATTATCTTTGATAGTGGAAGTCCAGATAGTACAGTGACTGAAGAAAATATTCAAAAGTTATATGGAGTTTGTGTAAATATAGATAAAACATCATATGGACACAATATTTGTATCCCAAAATTTGCTAAGGAAACTAAATGAAATATATAATATCACTGCTTCTTTGTATGAATTTATTATACGCAAATGAGCTTATTACATGTAAAGATTATAAAGATATTGCAAACAATATAGTAGGAAAATCACCACCATCAAATATGATGCTCCAAACCATAAGAGGTTATAAGTTTCCAAAGAAAATTTCTAAAAAAGATGAAGCTTTTAAGAAGTTAGCTTCCATAGAAAGTTTAGTAAAAAAAGATATTGATTTGGTGGTATTATGGAATTCTAAGGGGGATTATTCAAATCTAGCTAGTAAATTAAAAAAAGTCAATATTGATACTTGTACTTTACCTCTTAAATCTATATACGATTATATTGATGCCTATTTAGTGCTAGGTAAGATAATGCAAAAAGAGCAAAGAGCAATGCTATTATCTAACTATATTAAAAAGAAGTTAGAAGTAATAGAAAAAATAGAAAAACAGATTCTTAGTAGTAGTCGTTTGCGTGTCTATTATGCAAAAGGTTCAAATGGGCTAGAGAGTGAATGTGAAAATTCAATTCATAGTGAAGTTATAAATTTGATTGGTGCAACTAATCCAATCAAATGTGACAATATAAAAAATATGCGAGTAAATATAAATTATGAAAAATTGCTATTGTTAAATCCAGATATTATAATAACAAGCAATAAAACTTTTTTTAAAAATATATTCGATGAGAGTAAATATAGGTATTTAAAAGCAGTAAAACAAAAAAAAGTATATTTAATCCCTACAAAGCCAATCAATTGGATAGATAATCCACCATCTTTTTTTAAAATCTTAGGTCTGTTTTGGCTTGGTCAAAAAGTTTATCCAGATTATTATAAGTACGATTTAGATAAAGAAAAAGCGGAGTTTTATAAATTATTTTTGCAAAGGAAAAATGATGGAAACATTTAAAACATACATTTGTATCGATGATACTGATGAGATAGGTTATGAAAAATCAACTGGATTGTTAAGTGAAGAAATTCAGGAGTATATACAAGATAATTACTCAAAATGCTCATTAATAACAAGGCACCAATTGTTTATACATGAAGATATCCCTTATACCTCACACAATAGCTCGATGTGTTTTACAGTCTATCTCAATGAAGTTCAAAAAAAAGATGTGATAGAGTTTGTGATAAATCATATAGAAAAATACTCTGCTCCAACTTCTCAACCAGGAGTTTGTATTGGGTTTGAGAAAGATATAAAAGATTTTGAAAAGCTCATACAATTTGGATTCGATGCTAAAACAAAAGTTTTGACAAAAGATGATGCATATGCCATGGCAAAAGAGATTGGTTTTCACTTGAGTGAACACAAAAATGGTGGACAAGGTGTGATTGGGGCTGTTGCTGGAGTTGCTCTAAGATTGTATGGAAGCGATGGAAGAGTCAAAGGTAATATAAAAGTAAATGGTGAAACTCTTAGTGTAAAAGAGTTATTGGATTATGACTCCATAAATGAGGTACAGTTTGAAGATGGTTCACTAGCTCCAAATGATTTAGAAGTAGGTATAACTGATAAGTTAAAAAGAGTTATGTTAAAGCATAAGTCAGTAGTTTTGATTTATAAAAATGAAGATAAATATGAATTATTATCTACAGAACAACTAAGGAAATATTGAAATGTTTTTTCAAGGTAATGGAAAGCTAGTTTTTAAATTTGGTAAAGATAATTATGAAAAAGCAAAAGAACAAGCTTCTACATGTAAAGAGTTTATTCTTGATAAAGATGAAGATGAATTAGTTACATGTACAAAAGAAAATTCTTGCTACAACTGTCTTTTTAGAAGATGGACACAGGAGAGTTTTGTTTGTTTAAAGGGGTAAATGAAACAGTTTTTAAAGTTGTTATAATCCTTTTAATGACTATTTTTTTAGTAGTTTTAGGCTTTACAGCATATGATTTTTACACAGGAAATTATACAGAAGATAACTTGTTTTGGCACAAAATCATGGGTGTCATGTTAATTCTTATAATGCCTATTCATATGATAATAAAAAAGAATAAGATAAAAAAATTGACCCAAGAATTTGTAAATGTTTTGTTAAAAAAAGATATAAAACATACTAATAACAAAGAAGAGCTGTTAGAACAAATTAAAAGGAAGACGCTAGAAGAAATTTCTGATATGTTTCATATAGATTTTCAAACCCTTACCAATAATTTACAAAACAATCAGATCATAATAAGTAAAGAAGGTGTAAAGTTAAAAGATATAGCAAAAGAAAATTCAAAAGATGTCTATCAATTGTTTATTTTAATTTTAACTTTACATGTAAAAAATTCTAGCCCAAAAAAGGGCTAGAATAGATTAGAAGTTATACGTAAATTTAGCGTAGTATTCACGACCTGGTTCTGGATACCCAAGATCAAGTTCGTAATTTTCATCAGTTAGATTTTCAACTCCAACTGCAAAGCTAAGTGCTTTTGAATATCTATAGTCAACATTTACACCAGCTACTGTAGCATTTGGCATATTTATATACTTTGCTTTAGCATTTTCTAGAACAAAGTCTTTTTTGTATGAGATATTTCCACTAAAAGTAAGATAACTTACTGGTGTATAGCTTGCATAAAAATATGCTTGATGTTTTGGAACATCGGTTACTATTACAGAATCATCGTCTTTTTCAATTTTTGTATATGTATAATTTGCGCTAATTGCAAATGCATCTTTTTCATATTTTAAAGTTGTCTCAAATCCTCTGAAATTTTCATCCCCAGTATTTTTTTCTTGGAATACATCTTTACCAGAATCATCATTTTTAGTGTTTCCTATTAAAACTTGACGAATTGGATCTTTTACATCTATATAAAAAAGCGCAGTGTCTATAGCAAAATTATTTTGCTTGATATTGTGTCCTATTTCATAGTGCATCGCTATTTCAGGAGTTAACATTGGATTTATTTCTGCTTTACCTTTTTTATCTGAAAAACGCTCTTTTAGTGTTGGAAGATGAGTTTTTCTAGCAACTGTAAATCTTGTTGTATTGTTTGGTATAAAGTCATAGAAAAAACCAAGTTGAGCATTTATTGCATCATTTGATTGAAGTGAATAAACTGGATTTTCATTTGCAACATATACAGATTTTACTATGCTATAAGGTGTTATATCATCCAAATCTGTACTGTAAGTAATCGCTTTAGTTGGATCTGCATAATCATAACTAAGAGAAGAAATAATTTTAAATTTATCACTTGGCTGATATATATCTTCAACTGCTAGAGAATAGACATTTTCTTCGAATTTATCATCTAGACCATCCTCAGAACCAGCAGCTCTTTTTATTTCATATGAATCTTTTCTAAAATTAAAACCAAATTTTATGATATGTTCATCTGACCATCCGTATTCACTATATTCTAGCCCAGAACCTATACTATATGCATCAGTATATTCAAGTTTATTAATAGTTGTGTAGGTGTCATCTGAATACTCTTCATAAGTATTTTCATAATTTGTTTTATACAATTTAAATTTTAAAGCACTTGTTTGAAATTTTTTATTTGCCATAAAGTAAATTGAATTACTATCAAATGTTGGCCAGTCTACATATTTATATTTTGAATCATCTTTATCGACTGACACTGGTTGTGATTTTGCAGAATCAATATAATTTACTCCTAAAACATATTCCAAAGTATCATTTGGTGTATATCCTACTTTTAGATTAAAAGATTTAGAATCTGAATCACTATGTCCTCGTTCTCCTTCATCTTGAGAAGAAGTAGTTTCATAATCTTCTGAAAGATTCCAATGACTTCTATCTTGCAATGTACCGTTAAATTGAAAATAATATTTATCTTGTTTGCTACCAATGCTTAATGCATGGATACTTTGAGATTTTGTAAAATCATTATCTGTATTTATTTGTGAAGAAAAACTTCCTTCAAACTCTTTTGTTGGCTTCTTACTAACAAAGTTGATTACACCACTCATAGTATTTGGTCCAAAAAGAGCTGAACTGAAGCCTTTTGCAATACTTACAGAAGTTAAATTTGTTGATAAGTATCTAGAATAATCAAAATTACCATCATACGGATTGTTGATTGGAATACCATCGACAAAAACACCTGTTCTCGAAGCCTCTAAACCTCTTATCATTAAAGAACTCTCTTCTCTGCCACCTTTATGCTCTATTGTGATACCAGCTTGAGTATCTAAAACTTTTGCGATATCTTTTTCTGGTAATGCTTGAAGTTTTTCATTAGAAATTTTTTTAACATCTAAAATTTTATTTTGTTGATCAACAATAGATATTTCTCCTAGCGTAAATACTTCCTCAGAAAAAAGTGAAGTTGCAGCCAATAATGACATGCATAACAATTTTTTGCCCATTAATATTTCTCCTTACGTAAATAATTTAATTATAATATATTAAATCAACTTAATAAAAAGTAAATAATTATTAACCGAATAAAAATGCATGTTAAATAATTTGTTTAAAAATACTTATTTTGGTATAAAAATATAATATTTAAAATTATTTACTAGTAAAATAAAATTTATCTGTAAAATTTGCACATTGTTTTTATATATTTTTATTTTATTTTAAAGGTAGTTTAATCATTTTAAAGGTAAAATCCCAATCGAAACAAAGTGGTAAGTAGGGAAACTATCCGAACGGACTTTGTAAATTTATTTAGGAGAACTTTATGAAAAAAGTTATTTTTTTAATTGTAGCTATGGCTACAGCTGCATTCGCTGGTGAAGGTGAAATGCTTAAGTCGTATTCAGTGCTAGCTGCTTCAGTTGGTCTTGGTCTTGCTGCTCTTGGTGGAGCTGTAGGTATGGGTAATACGGCTGCTGCAACTATTGCAGGAACTGCAAGAAACCCAGGTCTTGGTGGAAAGCTAATGACTACAATGTTTATCGCACTAGCGATGATCGAAGCACAAGTTATTTATGCACTTGTTGTATCTTTGATTGCACTTTACGCAAATCCATTTATGTAATAGAACGAGGCTACAAATAGTAGCCTCTAAACCCTCATCTTAATTCTTTTTTGTGCGTCAGTGGTGGAACGGTAGACACGCCGCCTTGAGGGGGCGGTGCCTTCACGGGCGTGGAAGTTCAAATCTTCTCTGGCGCACCATCTCTTTTAGTTTTTTATAGATCTTTTTACTCAATTTTCACTAATGCTCTAAATTTAATCATCATATACTGCTTAATATTGATTAAAAATGATACAATTTTGTATGAATAAAATTATATATACCGATATGGATGGGACATTATTAGATCATAACACATATACATATGAACCAGCAATGAAGATGTTAGATTATATTAAAGAAAAAAAAATCCCACTTATTCTTACTTCGAGTAAAACTAGACAAGAGATAATTTTATGGCAAAAAAAATTAAATATTTATGAGCCTTTTATATCTGAAAATGGTGCAGCTATTTTTTTCCCTGAAGGATATAAAGAATTTGACTTAAGTTCATATCCTATAATTGAAGGATATAGAGTAGCTCTTTTAGGAAAAGATTATAGTTTTATAACGACATATCTAGAAACTATTAGAGATAAGTATAGTATAAAAGGCTTTGCTCAAATGAGCATTGAAGAAGTTGTAAAAGAGACAGGACTATCAAACAAAAATGCAGAGATGGCAAAAAACAGAGATTTTTCAGAACCGTTTTTGATAGAAGATAGTTCGTTAGTACCATTGTTGGAAAAGGAAGCTAAAATTTATGGTTTAAAAATAACACAAGGTGGTCGTTTTTTTCACTGCATAGGTGCATATCAAGATAAAGGTAAAGCGTTAGAAATTGCTCAAGCAATATATAGAAGAAATGGATACGAAGCACAAAGTATTGCACTTGGAGATGGGAAAAATGATGAAAGTATGCTTTTATCATCTGATATAGCAATACAAATTCCAAATCATGAAAATGAATTTGTAAAAATGGATGTTCCCAATGTAATAAAAGCAAAATATTCAGGGCCAAAAGGTTGGGCAGATTCTTTAAAAAAGATTTTATAAAAATAGCAAGGAAATAAGATGGCAGATTTTTACCAAAATGGTACTATCACTACATTACAAAGGTTAGGTAATCGTACCTTAGAAGATATGGAAAGTGAATTAAATCATTTTGCAAAAAGACATGATATGGTTCTATTATTACCTGCTTTATATTCAGAGTTTGGTACTCCGGCTATGACAAAAATCATAGAAGAATTAAAAGGGGTTACTTACTTAAAAAAAATCATCTTAGGATTAGATAGAGCAACTAAAGAGGAGTTTGAGAACGTTAAAAAAATCATGAGTGAACTTCCTATGCAAGTAGATGTTCTTTGGAATGATGGTCCTAGGATACAAGAGTTTTATAGTCTGTTAAAAAAAGAGGGGTTTCATAGTTTAAATATCAAGGGAAAAGGAAGAAATGTTTGGACTATGATAGGATATGGTCTAACACAAAAAGAAAATTATGCTTTTGCTTTACATGATTGTGATATTGTAAATTATGACAGACAGATACCAGCTCGTCTGTTTTATCCCATAGTTCATCCAGCACTTGATTTAGAGTTTAACAAAGGTTATTATTCTAGAGTAACAGATAAGCTACATGGCCGAGCGACAAGACTGTTTTATGCTCCTTTACTTGCAGCACTCGAAAAAACTGTAGGTTCAAGTAACTATTTAGAGTATATGAAAAGCTTTAGATATGCTCTCTCAGGTGAATTTGCTTTTATTCGTTCTATGGCAAGAGGGATTCGTATCTCCCCAACTTGGGGGTTAGAAGTTGCGACACTCAGTGAAGTTTTTGATAATACTTCTATTAAAAGAATTTCCCAATCTGAAATTATGGAAACTTATGAACATAAACATCAAGATTTAGGGAATAAAGATGATGATGGCGGTATTGTTAAAATGGCAAATGAAATAGCGCAAGCTATTTTTAGAGTAATGGCTCAAAAAGGTGTTGTGTTTGATGCTGCTAAGTTTAAAACTATTATAGCTGCATATTTTTTAGAGTCTCGCTCAGCAATATCAAAATACAATGCACTTGCAAAAGTTAATGGACTCAATTATATAAGGGAAAAAGAGATAAATGCAGTTGAAATGTTTCAACATTCACTTGAACTTGCTTCAGAAAAGTTTTTAGAAGATCCTATGGGGATACCAATGCTATCTGCATGGATAACTGTCCGTTCTGTTTTACCTGATTTTTCTGAAAAGTTTGCAGAAGCTGTAAAATTGGACAATGAAGGATAAAAATGTATTGTGTGGACAATGGCATTAAACAAAGACTTATAAAGCTTTATGGTAATAAAAATGGAGAAAAGGCTATGGTTAGTCTTACTCGTTTGATTATGTACTATAAAGCACGTATAGAGTCTAAACATTACACTATGAGTGAAAACGATGCTATCTTGATAACTTATGGAGATCAGGTTACTAGTCCAGGAGAACCTCCTCTTTTAATGCTCAATAACTTTTTAAATCACTATTTAAAAGATGTAATAAATTCTGTTCATATTTTGCCATTTTTTCCATACTCATCAGATGATGGTTTTTCTGTGATTGATTATAAAGAAGTTTCCCCTCGTATGGGTTCTTGGAAAGATGTTGAAGAGATAG
>Ga0193951_1000005_pt1 | contig 91538 bp, 67 predicted proteins | sample BB_2_MG_FD_140370 | JGI IMG/M metagenome (GOLD analysis project Ga0193951, IMG submission 140370) | Microbial mat bacterial communities from the Broadkill River, Lewes, Delaware, United States - BB_2_MG | ecosystem: Environmental > Aquatic > Freshwater > River > Microbial mats | place: USA...
AGACCGCATTTGAATCTTAATATGAAAACACCTAATTTTATACACAATAAAAAACCAGAGAAGATAACTTCTCTGGTTTGATTTAATTTTATAAAAACTGTCAACCTATTTTAGGACGACTCAACTCATTAAAAGTTACTATTTTTCCGTAGCAGTGTCTACTGATTTCTCACTAGCTTCAGCTTCGTTTTTTTCACCGTATGCAGCATTAAGCGCAGTAGTTACTTCTTCAGTAATATCTTTGGTTTCATCACCATAAACAACACTTCCGGCCTGGTTCTTTCCTAATATAAACGTGTATCCGTTCTTTTTACCATAATCTTCAACAAAAGCGTTAAATTTTGAAAGCACAGAATCGATCTCAGTTTTATACATCTGATCCATTTGCTGTTGTTGCATTTGCATTTGTTGTTGTACAGGTTGCCATTTTTGAGAAAATGCTTGAGATTCCTCTTGTTGTTTTTGAGGAGATAATGTACTTAAACGTTGTTGAATTGATTGCATTTCCATTTGATATACACGCGCAATACTATCTCTTTGTTTAGTGAAGGCTTCGTCTTGAACCTTAAACTTATCTTCAATATCTATTTTCATTTGATATGCGTTGATAATTTCGCCATTATCAATAAATCCAATTTTTTCTTGCTCTTGACAAGATGCAGCTGAAATTAAAATCGCTACGCTTAAAATTATTTTTTTCATGTTTTTTATTTTGTTTAAATAATTGTAGAGCTTTAAAAGCCTTATGTGATTACATTTTTAATTAAGTTGTGCAAATGTATAAAAGTTAGGTTGTGATTTACCTAATTTTTAAACTATTGATGATTTCTATTAAATAAAATTCAGCTATTTTTATAATCTATTAAAAACGACTTTAAATTAAGCGATTTAAGCACAGTTCTTTAATTTTACTTAGTAAATCTTAACGTAAGCTAATACCTTTCAATAAACGTCTTTATATTAAGAATTAGCTTTCTTTAATACATAAATATGCGAAGAATACTCCTTAGTATGCTTTGCTTTACGATTAGATTGCCATCCTATCCAAAATGCCTTCATTGGATTCATTATTCCAGATTTGTACTTTTCTGATAATAGACTAACGTAATATGCATCAAATGTCATTGGAAGCGTTTTTACCAATGTCATCTGCTCTTTTTTAAATAATTCTGAAATAGATGTTTTTGAAAAATGCCAAAGATGTCTCGGGACATCAAAAGCAGCCCAAAAATTTTTATAATAGATCGCATCATAACTTTTATAATTAGGCACTGCAATTACTAAAGTACCATTTGGTTTTAATAAAGATTTAAATAATGTAGTGTGCATTTCTAAATCTGGTAAATGTTCTAATACATGCCAGAGCGTTATAACATCAAAACTATTCGGTTTTAATTTTGACAATTCTTCGGTTTCAAAAACAGCATTATTAGTTTTAGAATTTGCAATTTGTCGTGCCTTTTCATTAGGTTCTATTCCTACAACTTCCCAATTATGAGATAGAGCGGTTTCCAAAAAATCGCCTGTACCACATCCAATGTCTAAAAGCTTTTTAGTTTCGGATTGAAATGAATTAATAAGCTTAAGTTTTCGCTTTAACGAAATTTCTCTAACCTTATGATAAACATATTCTAATAAATTTCGTTTTGTATCGGTATGGGAAATATAATTTTCACTTTTATAATACTCAGCTAATTTTTGACCCTTTGGTTGCGGTGAAGTTTCTAACATATCGAGTTCTTCATTATATAATAATTGAAACTCTTCTTTTGAAACGGAGTGATCTTTTAAGGTTAAGTATGTTTGTTTTTTGTTTGCCACAAATTAGAAGGTAATTATGATTTATCAAATAGTAATTTTAAACTTGAAATAAATTTATTCTTATAATATTAATCGTTTTTCTAACACCCCTAAAGTCCCCTCAAGGGGACAATTTATATTTTAAAAATTTTATTAACTAATAATAAAAGGTGTATTTAAAACAAATTTTTACAATCAGAAGCACTAAATATTATTAGAACCATTGTCCCCTTGAGGGGAATTTAAGGGAGTTTATTTGCACCTATAAAACAATTGTTCCACGTGGAACATTAAAATAATGTTTCATGAGATTAGCTTCGCTGAATCTTCGATTTCGTTTTTTACAGGAATTTAACGACCCAAATAAACCAATAAAACAGAAATATCATTTGGATTTACTCCACTAATTCGAGATGCTTGAGAAATAGTTACTGGTTGTATTTTCGTTAACTTCTGTCTAGCTTCTATACTCATCGATTTCAATTTTGAATAATCAAAATCAGTAGGGATTTTTAAATTCTCTAAACGATTAAGCTTATCAGCATTATTTTTTTCCTTCTCAATATAACCTGCATACTTCACTTGAATTTCCGTTTGCTCTATCACTTCAGTATCCAAATTATGCTCATCAATATACTGCGATACAGCTTCAAACTTTCGCACATCATCAATAGCAATATTAGGACGCGCATATAACTTAAACATCTTATCTTGTTGTTTAACAGTAGCAGATTTTTTTGCTTCTAAAACCGGATTCGCCTCTTCTGGAGTAACACTAGTGTTTCTAAAAAACTCTACAAAAGCTTCAGATTTAGATTGCTTTTCTTCCATACGCTTTAAACGTTTTTCTGAAGCCAAACCTAATTGATATCCTTTTGGAGTCAATCTGAAATCTGCATTATCCTGTCTTAAAAGCGTTCTATACTCAGCACGCGATGTAAACATCCTATATGGTTCTTCTGTACCCTTTGTAATTAAATCGTCGATTAAAACACCTATATAAGCTTCATCACGTTGCAAAGTAAACGCCTCCTTTTCGTTAACTTTTAGACTAGCATTAATTCCAGCCATTAAACCTTGAGAAGCGGCTTCTTCATATCCTGTAGTTCCATTAATTTGTCCAGCAAAATACAAGCCATCTACTAACTTTGTTTCTAAAGTATGCTTCAATTGTGTAGGCGGAAAATAATCATACTCTATAGCATAACCTGGTCTAAAGAATTTAACATTCTCAAAACCTACAACAGAACGCAAGGCCTTAAATTGAACATCTTCCGGCAAGGACGTAGAAAACCCATTAATGTAATATTCGCAGGTATTCCAACCTTCAGGCTCAACAAATAATTGATGCCTATCTTTATCTGCAAATCGATTAATCTTATCTTCAATTGAAGGACAATAACGTGGCCCAACACTTTTAATTCTTCCATTAAACATTGGCGAACGATCAAAGCCTGCACGCAACAAATCATGAACCAATTCACTCGTATATGACATATGACAAGATCGTTGTTCCGTTAAAGGTTTTGTAATATCTAAGTAAGAGAATTTTTGAGGATTCGCATCGCCAGGTTGTTCTATCATTTTAGAAAAATCTAAAGAACGACCATCTACTCGTGGTGGTGTTCCTGTTTTCATTCTACCAGATTCAAAACCTAAACAAACAAGCTGCTCTGTAATTCCGGTAGCGGCTCTTTCACCAGCTCTACCTCCACCAAAGTTTTTATCACCAATATGAATTAATCCGTTTAAAAAGGTTCCGTTAGTTAATACAACCGACTTACCTTTTACCTCGATACCAAGTGAGGTTTTAACACCAACTACTTTGCGATTTTCTACTAAAAGACCTGAAACCATTTCTTGGTAAAAGTCTAAATTTTCTGTTTTTTCTAAGAGCATTCTCCAATCCTCAGCAAAACGCATACGATCTGATTGCACTCTCGGACTCCACATTGCAGGACCTTTAGATTTATTCAACATTTTAAATTGAATAGCAGACGTATCAGATACAATACCGCTATAACCACCTAAAGCATCAATTTCTCTTACAATTTGCCCTTTAGCAATTCCTCCCATTGCTGGATTACAAGACATTTGAGCAATATTTTGAAGATTCATTGTAATCAACAAGGTTTTACTTCCCATGTTTGCAGCCGCAGCAGCAGCTTCACTTCCAGCATGTCCTGCTCCAACAACTATAACGTCATAAATTTCGTTAAACATATCGATATTTGTTTTTGTTCCACGTGGAACAATTAAACTCCTGATAAGGCAGGAATCCTAATATTATATTTACTCTTATACCAAAGAAGTATACCCAATTCATTTTTGAATTTGCAAATATACAATGAAAAAGAAGCACCTATTATCGCTTCGCTAGATAGTAATCTTCTTTAGAACGCATCACTTTTTCATCCGCATCATTCTTATCTTTATAACCACAATAATGCAATACACCATGAATAATAACACGCGCAATTTCATCCTTAAAAGCTACTTGAAAATCTGAAGCATTTTCTTTCACCCGATCTACAGATATATATATATCACCATGTAGTTCTTTTCCTACTGAGTAATCGAAACTAATGACATCGGTTAAGGTATCATGATCTAAAAAATCTACATTTAACTTATGTAAATAATCATCTGAACAAAAGATATAATTAATGTCTCCTTCTTTACATTTTTCTTCTGCTATAGTATTAGATATCCATAATCGTAACTGATCTGCATTTTCTAATATAAAATCGGTTTCGTAGTTAAAACTAATCATTGTGGTTTTTAAAATACTCTTGAATTTTCTTCTTAAAATGATTTTGCAAAGGTAGTGCTTGTCTGTTTAAAATTTCAGTGGTATTGAAATATTGTTTAGCCGTAGGAATTTGACTAGGGTTTGTAGTATTAAATTCTTCCCTATTCGTTTCTGACTTCCGTTTAGAATCTTGACCTTGCATAAAGGTAGCATTCTCTAATTTTAAAAGATTATGTTGTAAATCCATCATCTTTTGTAAGGTTTTATTCGTAAACCCACTGTTCAGCAAATCAGATTCAATGTCTTCCATTTGTCGAATTAACTGTCCGGCAGACTGAATTTTTCCGTCTTTAGCTAAGCGATCTTCCAAAGCCTGACGTAATTGAACTTGTTGTTGATAGATTTTATAAAGTTCTGCATTCTGTTCCTCACTTCCACCTTCACCATAACCTAAATTCTCATCACCTTCACCATCCTTTCCTTCAGCTCCATTTTTACCACCTTTTCCATTGTCCCCTTGCTTTCCATTACCTTCACCTTCGCCAGGTTGACTACCTTCATTACCTTGATTACCAGATTCACCATTTTTACCAGACTGACCCTCCTGACCTGATTGGCCCTTATCGCCTGGCTTTTCACCTTTACCTTGGTCTCCTTCTTTCCCTTTGTCACCAGGTTTTTCACCCTCACCTTCCTGACCTTTATCACTCTCTTTTCCTTCACCATTTTTTTCAACCCCTTCTTCCATCTGCTTATTCAATTCTTCTTGGCTCATAATAATATCAGGCAGTTGTTCGCCACCTTGACCTGCACCAGAAGTAGGATTCATTTGCATTTCCATATTATCTAAAACATCACTTAGGAAACTCGCTAATTCATTAGTCGCAGTCACTGCATATTGTTGCGCACCCACACCTTGATACAATCTATTTTCTGTTAAATTATCTAATGCTTTATCGATATTAAAATAAACTTCGGTGATTTGGGAATTTACATGTTCTGAAATCTTAGGCTGCCTTAAAGACAACGCAAATAAGCTATCGTCAATGTGCTCAAAATGGGTTCTGAGATTACTCTGAGCTATAACGTACTTTCCGTATTTATTGTTGTTAGTACCAATTTTTTCGAAAGTTTCCATAAGCTCCTCTTGATCGAAAGAATATAACAATAGGTTTTCTAAAATCTGTCTAAGGGCATCAACATCCTCAGCCATTTGTTCACCTCCACCTCCACCTCCATTGGCAGCTTTTTTCATCATGTCACTCATTTGCTGCATTTTCTTTGCAGCATTTTTTTGCTTTCCTTTAGCTTTTTTACCTTGTGACTGGGCTTTTTGAGGTTGTGATTTTAATTCGCTACCTTCCTTCTTTTCCAAAGCTTCTTTAGCTTCTTTTTGATCGAATTTAATCTCATCTTCTAAAAACGCATCTCTAGGAATATCCATTGGTTTTTGAAGTTGTCTATCTTCACGATTTAAATCTTCTAGATCCTTTTGAAGTTTATCAAACTCCTCATTCAATTTTTCTTGAGCTTCTTTTGTGTTTTCTTTACCCTTTTCAGATAATTTTTCTTGCTTTTCAGATAGTTTTTCTAACGCGATAGAAACCTTTTCAGCTTTTTTCATCACATAAAAACGCTTTGTTAACTCTAAAAGCTGTTTCATGCTCCGCTGCTTATTTTTATTTTGCTTAGCTAGTTCCTCAAGTTTTTGAGTGAACTCTTCTTTATTAATTTTGTCCTGTAATTTTTCCAGTTCCTCTAAAAGTTTTTCATCCTTTTTAAGTTGTGCTTCATTTTCCTTTAAACGCTCTTTTAAATCTTCTTTAAATTGGTCCTCTTTGTCTTCCTCTTTTTGAAACTCCTCTAAATTATCTTGTAATTTTTTGTTGAAATTTTTCATCAACTGTTCTTGATTTTTCTGACGTTTTAAAAATTCTTCAAACTTCTTCTTGTCATTAAAATTTAAACTTTCTTTTTCCTTTTGTGTTTTAGATAATTCTTCGAGCTTTTTATCTTGTTCTTTAAGCTTATCGAAAGTTTTGCTAATATCTTTTATGGTTTCATTTTGCTCATTAAGTTGCTTCTGCTCTTCTTCATCTTTTGTTAATTTTCTATAACTAAAGGTTGAACTTTTGGAACGTTTATAATTATGAAGTGCATCATTATCAAAAACTTCAAAATAGAGTTGGTAACTGACTCCTTCCTCTAAGTTATATTGATTAGGAAACGCACTGACAAATTCTGAAAAATTAGATGTTGAAATTAGAATTGGTTCTACAATCTTTTTAGAGTCGTCTTCTGTTGGATAATACACTAATTGCAGTTTGGTTAATCCATAATCATCAGTCGCTTGTCCATAAAAATAAAGCGATTGCTGATCTATAGAATCCTTTTGCACCTTGATGGATAATTCAGGATATTCATCTTTGATAACATTAATATTGTATGCAAGATTTTCATAATCCTTAAGCTCATTATTACTAGTTGTAATGCTATAATTAAAATTTTGGTACAATCGTTTTGAAGTTTCAAAATTACCCTTCTCACCAGATTTAAAATTTAAAGTATCTTCTGCATAAATCTGAACATTGGTTGTGGATTTCGTGGTTGCTCTCCACGTTACATTTGTACCTTCAGGAATTACCGCTGAACCCGTACTTTTTATTACCTCATCTTGTTTTTTAGTATGTACAGGATAATCTAAAACCATTTCAAAATTCACCAAATTAGGTGTGTTTACTACAGCTAGTTTATATGGTTTAGAGCTAATACCATTTGCAGATAAAGTAAATTCTATAGCTTCTTTTGGAAGGCTGAACGTATACTGAAATTCTCCTGGTGCGACTTGCTGTAAAAAATAAGACTGACCATTGAATTTAATTTGCGCATTCTCTGGAATTACATTTCCTGCTGTGGAAACATTCAACTTAAAATCCTTATTTTCAATAGCTTGTAAGTTTTCATTCAATACAAAAAACTGAAAAGGTGCTGGTGGCTCGTATGCTGTTTTGTAATTTACAACACGCTCATAACTGTCACTGAACCAGTTTATTTTTCCTGTTAAAAAGGATAATAAAAGAATCACTATTGGAATCGCTGCGTATTTTAGATATTTGGTGTTCGATTTAAAATTAACCGCAGATTTAAACGGAATGGGTTGTAACTCTTGAGACTTCTGCTCAATACTTGCTAATAATAAATCGGATTGTGTTCCGCTTTCGTTGAGTTGTAAGACGTTTAATAATTTATCGTTGACTTCTGGAAAATGGTTTCCTATGAGTTTAGATGCGGTTTCGTAATTAATGCCTTGTCGTAATTTGAATAAATGTGCTAACGGAATGGCAATGAATTTTACGAATAAGGCCAATTCTACCGCAATAAATACCCAAAATAAAATGGTTCTTGCTGTTGGGTTGAGCCACAGGACGTATTCTATGAAAATTGTGATGATTAGGTATAGTAAACCAATGGCGAAGAATAGAATTGCTCCTTTTAGAAGTTCATTGGTGTAGTACCTTTTAATGAACTGTTCTAGTTTTTGTTTTATGTTTTGGAAATTGGTCAATTTTTATTCTTCTTTTTAATATTTGGGTTACTCTTTTTTATCTTTTCATTTTGTCTTGATACAAACTGCGAAGCACATCATGAGCTCAATAAATTAAATATACGCGAATAAACGAACCAAAAAATCAAAACGATTTGTTAGGAAATTACTCACCCATACTTACTGTTTTAATTAGGTTTTCATGAATGCTTAGCAGTTGCAAGCACCATTCGCTGATGCATTAATATTTCTTATTCTTTATGGAATTATGAATTCCAATCCCTGATTTATCAAATCAACGATAATTATAGCTCATTATTTCTGAACATCGTTGTGTCCGACTTTGTCGGAACTATGGTACTTTATAGGCTTTTGTTGTACTTTTATGCGATTTTAATTCAATAATAATTTTAATAAAATTACTCATTAATACGCTAAAATTCATTATAACATTTATGCTAGCAACTACTAACCGACAACTCCTCACTAATATCAACTGACTAAACTACAATTTTATTTTAAATGTAATTTCTCTAAAATTGGTAAGATTCTGTTAATATGTGTTGTTTTTGGTGTTAATTTCGGCTGAAAAACAATTAAACCCTTCTTAGTTCTCATTCTCTAACCATTTTCATTTCTCTATTCTCTTTTTTCTTTGTTCTCAAATCTTATCAAACTATCTTTGTGCCTTAATGAGATCCTGAAATAAGTTCAGGATGACAAACCCTTGATAGTTTATCAATTATGTCTAAAAACGTACGCGTGCGCTTTGCACCTAGTCCAACAGGACCTTTACATATTGGTGGTGTAAGAACTGCTTTATTCAACTATTTATTTGCCAAAAAACATGGTGGCGATTTTGTATTAAGAATTGAAGATACAGACCAAAATCGTTATGTGGAAGGTGCTGAAGATTATATTGTTAAATCCTTAGAATGGTGTGGAATTTCGTTTGACGAAGGTCCAAATAAAAACGAAAAATTCGGTCCATACAGACAAAGTGAACGTAAGGATTTATACAAGCAATATGCAGATGAATTAATTGCAAACGGAAAAGCTTATTATGCTTTTGATACTGCTGAACAATTAGATGCTGAAAGAAAGGGTCACGAAGCGGAAGGAAAAACCTTTATCTACAATTGGCATAACCGCGAAAAAGGACGTTTAGTTAATTCTTTAGTGTTGACTGAATACGAAACTAAAGCTAAAATTGAAGCAGGAGACCATTTTGTGATTCGTTTTAAATCGCCTCAAGATGAAACGCTTCATTTAACTGATATTATTCGTGGAAATATTAAGATTGATACTAATGTTTTAGACGATAAAATATTGTTTAAAAGTGATGGTATGCCAACCTATCATTTAGCCAATATTGTAGATGACCATTTAATGGAAATTACACATGTTATTCGTGGTGAAGAATGGTTACCATCTTTAGCACTACACAAATTATTATATGATGCTTTTGGTTGGGAAGCGCCTGAATTTGCACATCTACCATTGATTTTAAAACCAACAGGAAAAGGAAAACTAAGCAAACGTGATGGTGATAAAATGGGATTCCCAGTATTTCCATTAGAATATAAAGCACCAGACGGAACCGTTTCTAGAGGTTATAAAGAAGATGGTTATTTCCCAGAAGCTGTGGTAAATTTCTTAGCCTTTTTAGGATGGAATCCTGGTACTGAGCAAGAGATTTTTAGTTTAGAACAGCTCATTACAGATTTTGATTTAGCGCGAGTAGGTAAATCTGGTGCACGCTTTGATCCAGATAAAACCAAGTGGTTTAATCACCATTATATGCAACAGCAATTAGATTTAGATTTAGCCGAACAATTTAAAGCTAAAAATATCTTATTAAAAGATATTGATATTAACTACATCGCACTCGTTGTTGGTTTAATAAAAGAACGTGCCCATTTTGTAAGTGATTTTTGGGAACTGAGCCACTTTTTCTTTATAACTCCAACATCTTATGATGAAAAAGCGTCTAAAAAAGCCTTAAAAGAAGGTACAGCAGATATTATGACTAAGGTTATAGAACTTGTTAATGCTACAGAAGATTTTACGGTTGAAAACCTTCAGGTAAACATTAAAGGTTGGATAATGGATAACAACATAGGTTTTGGTAAAGTAATGATGCCTTTAAGACTCGCCTTAGTTGGAGCTTTGCAAGGACCAGATGTTTTTGATATTATGTATATGATAGGTAAAAAAGAAACGATAAAACGTATTGAGAATATTAAAAATTATATAAATTAGATCTTGAGTAAATATATTCTAAAGGTTCCAGCAAGTCAACAAAGTCAAGATTGGTTTAACTTTGTTAACGAAAGCTTAAAACATACAGAAAATATAAAACAATTAGTAGTAGATTTTAACTGCGTTCGTTTTATGGAAACTGATGATTTTGTTATACTAGCTTGTTTGATTGAAAGTTTTTATTCTAAAGATTGTGAAGTTCAGTTCACTGGTGGTACAGAAGGATTTAATCATCACTTATACAATATTAAATTCAAAGAATATTGGAAAAAAGGATTTAATAGAGATAAATTTACGTTATCACATAATCAAACTACCTTATGTCTTTGGAAAATATCTCAAGATATGATTTCTTCTTATTCAAATTATGCAAAGAAATATTTCGAGAGATATACCAATAATAAAGATTTAGTTCCTCTAGCATCTAATATGGACGAAGTTTTTAATAATATATTTGACCATTCAAAATCACCCGTGTCTGGGTATATAATTACTCAATATTATCCAAAAAATAATAAAATATCCTTTTCAGTATGTGATTTTGGTTTAGGTATACCAAATGCTATAAAAAAATCACAGATTAAAGATGTGAAAAATATTGAAGATTGGAAGGCTATATTAAAATCCTTAGAAAAAGGATTTTCAATTAAATCTACTCCCAGAAATCGAGGTTTTGGACTTCACAACATTCTCGAATTGACAGAAAGTTCAAATGGTCAATTATGTATTATATCCAATAACGGTGTCGTCGAAAAAAGAGCTAATGAATTTTATAAATCAGGAAACTTAGGATACAACTTTAATGGAACCTTAGTAAAGGTTGAAGTAGACCTAAATACCTTTGAAGAAAAGGATGAAACTCAACAAATATTTGACTTTTAATAATATTTAAGTATATTTATTATACTTTTGCACGGAATTTGCGCGTTATAATTTAAAACTTTTTATTATGAAAAACTTAATATTAAAAGATTTAGTGAAAAATTCGAGTTCAAATGAAGAGGGAATGGTGCTGTTTAATGTTTTTCAAGAAGCATATTTAAATAATACTCAAATACTTTTGGAAATTGGTTCGGATATTTCAATGTCTTCATCATTTTTAAATACTTCTATAGGTGAATTCTTGGATAAATATGGTTTCTTAAAATTTAAAGAAACAGTAAAAATTAAAGGTTCAGAAAATCAATTCAATCGATTAAATAATTATATAAATAAATACAAGGATTTATATATAGCTTAAAAAAAAAACCTCTTTTAATTAAGAGGTTTTTTTATCTAAAACTTCTAAGTATTTCTATTAAGCCCAAAGTATACACGTCGGTACGATTTACGGTGACTAAGCTAATAGAATTACTAATATGAACAATACGAAATGACGCATGGTGAGGTTGTAGTACAAACACTGTACGCATTTTATCAAATTCTAGAAAATCTTTAAAAAAGGTAAATCCCAAAATGTAACAACAGCAACAATTAATAAACCATCTTCAGTTTCTCGTTTTTCAAAATCGACAATACTAATATCAAATGGATAGTATATTTGTTCATAATCAATATAAAGGGATTTTATCCAGCCTTTTTTATTGTAAATATTTTGCCTTATACCATCTAAACATATAAAATTATCATCAAATAGTGGAATAACCTCTAGGTTTCTACTTGAATACATGTCAAAATAATTTTTTATGAAAGCCCTTGTGCTTTTATGCGTAATAGTTTCTTTTATAAAATATAAAAAATTGATTTTCAATAATATAAGTATTTTATAACTATTAATCTTAGATCTGAATAAATTTTACTTAAATTTAGCTTCCTAATCAATCTCAATTAAAAAACTCACTATGGGCAATTTTTTTTTAATTCCAATTTTATTTATTGTACTGGTCGTTTTTATTTCTTCCTTTTTTGTAGTTAAGCAACAAACTGCAGCAATTATAGAGCGTTTTGGTAAATTTCAAAGTATCAGACAATCTGGATTACAACTCAAAATACCACTTATAGACAAGGTTGCCGGACGATTAAGTTTAAAAATTCAGCAATTAGATGTTATTATAGAAACAAAAACTTTAGATGATGTGTTTGTGCGTTTAAAAGTGTCTGTGCAATATCGTGTAATTAGTGAAAAAGTGTATGATGCTTTTTATAAATTAGATTATCCACATGAGCAAATTACCTCTTATGTTTTTGATGTGGTACGAGCTGAAGTTCCTAAAATGAAACTCGATGATGTCTTTGTAAAAAAAGATGATATTGCACTTGCTGTAAAAGCCGAATTAAATGATGCCATGCTTGATTATGGTTTTGACATTATTAAAACACTGGTAACTGATATTGATCCAGATGCACAAGTCAAAGAAGCTATGAACCGTATTAATGCGGCAGAACGCGAAAAAACAGCAGCACAGTTTGAAGGCGATGCTGCAAGAATATTAATTGTAGAAAAAGCCAAAGCTGAAGCCGAAAGTAAACGATTACAAGGTCAAGGTATAGCAGATCAACGACGTGAAATTGCTCGTGGTTTAGAAGAATCTGTAGATGTTCTTAATAGGGTTGGTATCAACTCGCAAGAAGCCTCTGCCCTAATTGTAGTTACCCAACACTACGATACGTTACAAGCCGTAGGCCAAGAAACAAATAGTAATCTCATATTATTACCAAATTCTCCACAAGCAGGTAGCCAAATGCTCAATGATATGGTAGCAAGTTTTACGGCGAGTAACCAAATTGGGGAAGCTATGAAAAATTCTAAAAAAAAGAATGCTAACGATGAAGAATAATCTAAAAAATACGTTTATATGCCTTTTAATAACGGCGAGTTTTAATTTATTTGCGCAAACCAAAACGGATGCTTTAAGAGATGCTCAGTTCACTTCTACAGCCAGTTTAAAGATGGATTTTGAAACCGTTTTAAAATTTACCCTACCATCCGTATTAGACATGATGGGAGGAAAAGAAGCGGCTTTAAAAGTGATCTCATCTACTTTTGAAGGGATGAAATCTCAAGGATTTGTTTTTGAAAAAGCAGATATCAATGGAGTTTCAAATATTGTAAAAGAACAAGGACAATTTCGCTGTGTGGTAGAAGGTTATAATCAAATGATAATGTATAATCAACGTATTTCTTCTAAAAGTTATCTCTTAGGAATTTATAACGAAACGGATAAACATTGGTGGTTTATTGAAGCTAAACAGTTAAAAAATGAAGCGCTTACCAATCAAATTTTACCAAATTTTGAAACGGCTTTAGAAATTCCTGATGACGACCTAAAAGTAGAACCTATCACAGATTAAATTAAAAAAACCTCATAACTAAAATTATGAGGTTTCTTAATAAATATTTACTCCTTAATATTTTTTAAAAAGCATTTAAACCTCATTAGCCTCAGTAACTAATAATTCGTTTTTATCTTCTTTAGCTTTTGCAATAAACGCATCAATGGCATCATTACGCTCTAAGCCATTTTTAAGCATTTCTTTTAAGGTAATTAAGGTTGCAATACGTGTACCTGCTTTTTTTACAGCAGTTCCAAATAACGGCTCTAAATCCTCGTAAGATACATCTTTAGATAGCTCTTGTATTTCGGACTTCACTTTTAGTCGTTTTTCTTCTGGTAAATTAGTGTATTTTTTACCAAATTGCTGAATAACACTAATAGCCGAACGTTTCTGTTGTTGTGGTTTTGGCTTATTTTGATTTTGAGCGTTCTGAGGTTTTGGTTTTTGCTTAGCCCAACTATCTCTCAGTCCAACGGTTTTATTAAATACCAATTTGTCTGCAGTAGAATCATCATCCACATTAAAATAGCCTAAACGTTGAAATTGAAACCGCTCCCCTACTTCAACATCTGCTAAACTTGGCTCTAAATACCCTGTTTTTACAGTTAAAGACTTCGGATTTATAAACTCCATAAAATCTTTGTCCTTATCACTATCTGGCGATTCGTGCATAAATAGACGATCGTACTCTCTAATTTCGGCCGAAATAGCATGCTTTATGGATACCCAATGAAGTGTTCCTTTTACTTTTTTAGACGTATCCTCATCATAGGTACATTGAATCTCTAAAATTTGACCATTTTGATCTTTTACAACATCATTTGCTTTTATGATATAGGCATTTTTTAATCTTACTTCTCCACCTAGTTTTAATCTAAAATATTTAGCTCCGGCTTCTTCTTTAAAATCGTCTCTTTCGATATAAATTTCTCTAGAAAACGGTACTTTTCTGAATCCGGCAGCCTCATCTTCTTGGTTGTTTTCTGCTTCTAACCATTCTTCTTTATCTTCAGGATAATTGGTGATCACTACTTTTACGGGATCTAAAACAGCCATCACACGATTTGCCGTTTTATTTAAATCTTCTCGAATACAGAATTCTAAAAGTGATACATCAATGACGTTTTCACGCTTCGCCACTCCTACTTTTTCTATAAATTTTCGAATAGAATTTGGAGTATAACCTCGACGACGTAGACCAGATATGGTAGGCATACGTGGATCATCCCAACCAGAAACGACACCTTCCTCAACCAACTTGAGTAATTTACGCTTACTCATTATGGTATAACTAAGGTTTAAACGCGCAAATTCGCGTTGTTTTGGAGGTAATGGTAAGGCTTCTTTTGCATAGTCGTAAACATGATCCCTAAACCAATTATAAAGCTCCCTATGTGGTTTAAATTCTAAAGAACACAAACTATGAGACACTTGTTCTATATAATCACTTTCACCATGTGTCCAATCGTACATAGGATAAATACACCAATCGTTACCTGTTCTGTGATGTTCGGTATGCATAATACGATACATCATAGGATCTCGCATGAGCATATTAGGACTTTCCATATCAATTTTTGCACGAAGGATGTGTGTTCCTGCCGGAAATTCTCCAGCTTTCATACGTTGAAATAAATCTAAATTTTCCTTAACACTACGATCTCTATACGGACTAGGAGTTCCAACTTGTGTAGGAGTTCCTTTTTGTGCTGCAATAGCTTCTGAAGTTTGAGAATCTACATAAGCTTTGCCATCTTTTATCATTTGAATGGCCCAATCATATAATTTCTGAAAGTAATCTGATGAATACAATTCATTTTCCCATTCATAGCCTAACCAAGCAATATCCTTCTTTATAGCATCCACATATTCTTGCTCTTCTTTCGCAGGATTGGTATCGTCGAATCTTAAGTTTACAGGTGCATTGTATGTTTCACCAAGACCAAAACTAATACCAATAGCTTTGGTATGACCAATGTGTAAATAGCCATTAGGTTCTGGCGGAAAACGAAAACGTAGCTTATCTTTTGGCAAACCGTTAGCTAAATCTTCTTCTATAATATGCTCAATAAAATTGAGTGCTTTTTTTTCTTCTGACATGTTTATGGGCATTAGGAAATAGGGATTAGAAATGAGACAAATATCTTACATCACTAAATCGTTGGTAAAATTACACAAAATGTAACATTTATACATCATTTTAGACTGATAGTATGAATCAATATCCTTAGAAAATTATGAATTATAAATGCCCAAAATGTAATAATACAACTTATGAAGTTGGTGAAATGAGAGCAACAGGTGGTGCGTTATCTAAAATATTTGATATTCAGAATAAAAAATTTAGCTCTGTGACTTGTAAAAGATGTCGTTATACTGAATTTTATAAAGCCAAAACAAGTGCACTAAGTAATATATTTGATTTGTTTACGAGTTAGTAAAGAACAAAGACCGCTTCGCTGATAGAAACAAGAATCAAGACTTATTTAGTGGTAACTGATGAAAATTTTGTTTTTAATCGATTATTATGATTTTAATTATTTCTCATGAATGTCACTTCTACTACACCCAGTGTCTAAAATTCATTAAGAAATATTACTTTTGAATCATGGGAATAATAAAAGTTGAAAACATACGCGTTTTTGCCAATCATGGATGTTTAAAAGAAGAAACCGCTATTGGTAGTGATTATCGTGTAGATATTGAAGTTAAAGCTAATTTACAAACTTCAGCAGCATCAGATGAATTAAGTGATACGGTAGATTATGTATTACTAAACAAAATTGTTAGAGAAGAAATGGCAATACCATCTAAACTTTTAGAAACCGTTGCAAAACGTATTTTAAACCGTGTTTTTGAGGAGGAATCCTTAATTACTAAGGCAAAGGTTTCTGTGAGTAAAATTAATCCTCCGATTGGTGGTGATGTTGAAATGGTTACTATAAAAATGGCACAAAAGCGAAAAAAGCAAAGCTATTTAGGCTAAAACATATATAATTTTTATATTTGCGCTCTCATTAAATAAAATGAGGCGACTAAAAGGTGTCGTGGCCGAGTGGCTAGGCAGTGGTCTGCAACACCATCTACAGCGGTTCGAATCCGCTCGACACCTCAAAAAGAGATACTTAACAGTGTCTCTTTTTTTATTAAAGGAAATACCATCTACAGCGGTACTACAAAAACTTCAGGACATTCACTAACTTGAATAAATTGTAGGTGATCTTAACAATTTTTTTAATGTATTAAATTTTATTGGTGCCATCCACTTAATCCATAGGATTGACCTTATCTATTTGTTCAATACTTCTTTCATATACTTTAGGAAAAAGACCTTGAACTAAAAGAAAAATCCCAAATACTAAAATAACAAGTGAAACTACTTTTTTTGTTTTAAAAACTAACCGAGGTGTAAGTTTACTTCGCAAACGTTTTGCCGCAGCAATTTTGAGTAAATCTGTAAGAAAATAGGATACTAACATGGTAATAATAAATATGGTTACCCCATTTTCTGAAGTTGTAATAGATGTCCCAATAACAATAAAACCAAGCCAGCCTAGTAATACTCCTATATTAATAAAATTGAGTAAAAATCCTTTTATAAAGAGTTTACCATAATCCTTCTTAGGTAATTCAATACGATGATGTTCACGTACTATGGCTCGGAAAGATTTTGAAGTTTTTATAAAGCTAATAAGTCCATAAATAACGAGTAAAACCCCTCCAAAAACAAGCAGTTTAGGATCGTCTTTAATTTTATCTAACAGTGAATCTGTACTAAAAAGAATAACAAAAATAAAAACAATATCAGCGAAAATAACACCTAAATCGAAGATAACAGCACTCGTAAATCCTTTGGTTGCACCTGTTTCTAATAAAACAAAAAAAACAGGACCAATAGTGAAGGCTAAAATAATCCCAAAAGGAATGGCTGTTAAGATATCGTCTAACATGTAAAACTTGCGGTTTACACAAATGTAAGAAACTCAACCGATATTACATACGTTTTATTCTACCACCGAGAATGGTGCTTTCATCTACCTGTTTAGGTTTTCCATAAATATAGACATTTCCACCTGCTTTAATTCTAGCATTAACAAATTCTGTAGCATGCACATAAGCTTCTCCGGCTGCATTAATACTGACCTCAGTATTCTCAGTAATAAAATCTTTTCCATTGACATTCCCTCCAGTATAAATTGAAATATCTTGATGTTTTGAACTACCTGTAACGTTTATAATTCCGCCTGTAACCGCTCTTAAATTAGCATAGGTAGTTTCTACTTCAGTAGTAATTTCTGCACCTTCTTGTACTCTTAAATCCAGTTCATATTGCTTAATGGGTGCCTTTACAGTCACTTTAGCTCCTTCATTAGCATCAATTTCATCAACGGTTGTAAAATAAAGTAATACAACAGTATCGTTACCATCATAACTTTCTCTAAGATTCATTCGTATCTTAAGTTTACCATTATTGTTAACAACCTCAACATCTTTCCTGTTTTTACCAGAAATTATAACCTTATTTTCATCAGAGGCAATCATTTTAAGATGAATTAAATCAAATACTTTAACAGTAGAAAATTCACCAATTTTTTTTTCAATAGCATCTTGAGCATAACTCGTAAAACCAAGTATTAATGCGACTATGAGGATATTATATTTCATGTGTATATTTTATTTATAAGATAATTATCTTTTTACTGAACAACCACTTTAATTGAATTTCATCTCCAGATTGTTTTTTAACAACGCGTCTTTGTGGAGTTAAAATCACAGTAATTACAGCAGATAAAACTGCTAAAAGCATTTGGTTAATATCTGTAAAAATAGCTTGAATACTAAATCTTACTATGATATAAATAACGGCGAATATTATAAAAACGTATAAGCCGGCTTTTGTACTTGTTTTCATGTATTTATTATTTAAGCAGCAACTTTTACAGCTGTTCCAGTTATTGATACAATTAAGGTATTTGTAGTAGCTAATGTTTCAATATCAATTTGAATGCCTAAAACAGCATTCGCTCCTAAAGCTTTTGCATTAGCTTGAAGTTTTTGAAACGCTTCTTCTTTAACCAATTCTAATCCTTTAGAATAGGCTTCATAATATTTTTGTGAACTAAACATATCCTTAAAAGACATGCTTTTTCCTTTATAAGAATGTGTAGAATTAAAAGAAATACCAGTTACTATACCTAAATAGTCAATGATGTTATGGTTTTCTATAGAATTAGTTGTTGTAAGAATCATATGATAAACGTTTTACTATAAGTCTTATTTTTAGTAAAGATGTTACTCTTCACTAGTTTCAGGTTTTCCTACCATATAAAAATCGAGATGCTTTTTAGCTAAATCTGCATTTTTAACTTTAACAACGACTTCATCACCTAGTTGATACATGGTACCCGAATTTTTACCAATCATAGCATACTGATCCTGGTCAAATTGATAGTGATCATCTTTTAAATCTCTAACACTTACCATGCCTTCACATTTATTAGAAATGATTTCGATATAAATTCCCCAATCGGTTACTCCTGAAATAACACCTAAAAATTCTTCATCTTGATGATCTTGCATAAAGCGAATCTGCATGTATTTAATTGAATCGCGCTCTGCTTTAGTGGCTAAATATTCCATGTTACTAGAATGTTTACATTTCTCTTCGTAAATATCTTCATTTGCCGATTTTTCACCGTCTAAATACCGTTGCAATAAACGGTGTGCCATGACATCTGGATAACGTCTAATTGGTGAAGTAAAATGGCTGTAATACTCAAATGCTAAACCATAATGCCCTATGTTGTGTGTTGTGTATTCCGCTTTAGACATGGTTCTAATCGTTAGGGTATCTACTAAATTTTGTTCTTTTTTACCAACCACATCTTTTAGTAAATTATTTAAAGACGATGCAATACTACCTTTATCTTTAAAATTTAATTTATGTCCAAAACGTGCCACAACCGTTTGAAGTTGCGCTAATTTAGATTCGTCTGGTTCATCGTGAACACGATACACAAATGTTTTCTTTTGTTTACCTACAAACTCAGATACTTTTCGGTTAGCTAATAGCATAAATTCTTCAATCATCTTATTAGCATCCTTACTGGTTTTAAAATGAATACCTATTGGATTAGCTTCTTCATCTAAGTTAAATTTTACTTCTACTTTATCAAAAGAGATAGCTCCTTCTCGCATACGTGAAGATCGCATTTTTAGAGCCAATTGATTCATTTTTGTAATAGCTTGTGCAATATCTACATCTGTATGATAACTTTTTCCAGTTAATGATACTTCAGCAGGAATTGTAGTGTCAATTTTTTCTTTATGCTTTAATACTTCAACATCATTAATTGTAGCATTATTTTCTATAATGGCTTGTGCTTCTTCATAAGCAAAACGTGCATCAGAATAGGTTACAGTTCTACCAAACCATTGGTCTTTAATTTCACATTTATCATTCATTTGAAACACAGCAGAAAAGGTATATTTTTCTTCGTGTGGACGTAAAGAACAAGCTCCATTTGATAAAATTTCTGGTAACATGGGCACGACGCGATCTACTAAATAAATAGAGGTGGCACGTTCGTAAGCTTCATCATCTAAAACCGTTCCTGGTTGTAAATAATGCGATACATCTGCTATATGGATGCCTATTTCATATAAGCCGTTATCTAGAACTTTAAAGGATAAAGCATCATCAAAATCTTTGGCGTCCTTAGGATCTATGGTAAAGGTTAAATCTTTACGCATATCGCGACGTTTAGCTATTTCTTCAGGTTTAATTTCTAAATCAATCTTGTTAGCATAAGCTTCTACTTCGTGTGGAAACTCTAAGGGTAATCCGTATTCTGCCAAAATTGCATGAATTTCGGTACTATGCTCACCTGGTTTTCCTAACACTTCAATGACTTTTCCGTTAGGTGAATCCGCTTTTTCTGGCCAATCTTCTAATGACACCAATACGATATCGCCATCTTCTGCTTTATTGATTTTGTTTATTGGAACAAAAATATCGGTATACATTTTACTACTTTCTACAACCACAAAGGCAAAATTCTTTTTATCATGAATTTGAATACTTCCAACATATTCCGTTTTAGCACGTTTTATAATATTGGTAATTTCCCCTTCTTGTTTACCTCTGTGTTTTCTTTTATAAGCGTAGAATTCTACTTCGTCACCATGTAAGGCTTTATTTATGTTGTTTGAAGCGATAAATATGTCCTCGTCAAAATCGTCTGAAATTACATAACCATTCCCTTTAGAAGCTACATCTAAAATACCAGTATGATATTCGGTATTAACAATGGCTTTAAACTTACCACGATCTACTTCTTCAATCTCTTGTTTTGTTTTGAGTTGTTGTAGTTTCTTTATAATTTGATTGCGACTACTGGCATCATTAACACCTAATTTTGCTGCAATTTGTTTATAATTAAAGGATTGGTTTCTATCTTTTTTTAAAATACTAAGAATTGTATTTGTAAGGTTGGAAATCTTATTGTTTCTAGATTTCCTTTTTTTCTTTTTTGTCATGTATAATTGTAATCATATTCATTTCCTATAAGTGATAGGAATTCTTATTTAAAACTTAATTAAAGCGAAGAGAGGTGATTAAGTTTACTACAAAGTTACGGTTAAATTATTTAATAGTGTTTAGCTAAGGTTAAATTAATAAAAAAGCACTGTAAAATTTACAGTACTATAGTTTAAATGTACGGTATTAAAATTATTCTATAATTAGTTTTTTAGAGGCTTTTCCTTTATTGGTTTCTATTTCTACAATATAAATTCCTGAAGATAATTTAGAAGTGTTAATAACAGTTTCATTAGAAGCTAATACCTGTTGACCTAAATTATTGTAGATGGTTACGTTTATTAGTTCTGTAGTATTATTTAATTGAATTTTAATTTGGTTTTTAGCTGGGTTAGGGTAGATATTGAAATGAACTAATTCAAGACTTTCTATGGACAACAGTGTGCTTAAATCATATACACGTACGTGGCCTGAATTAGAGCCATTACCATCATTTCCATATGCACCAATTGCCACTATAGAGCCATCAGAAGATAGTGATACACTAATACCACTATTATCAAATGATGATTCACCTTCTAAATCATTACCAATTTGGTTCCATGAATCATTTTCATTTTTATAAATTTTTACATTTCCTGAAAAATCGCCATTTACTCCGTTTGCTGAGTAAGCACCAACTGCTACTATAGAACCATTAGATGATAAACTTATACTATATCCGAAATCAGTATCATTCACTCCAATTATTGGATTACCTATTTGTGTCCATGTACCATTTTCATTTTTATAAATTCGTACTGAATTATTACCATAAAAACTTACAGACCCAACAGCAACTATACTTCCGTCTGAAGATAATGATACACTTTTACCACTTTCCTGATTAACTACATCTCCATCTATATTGTTTCCTAATTGTGTCCATGTACCATTATCGTTTATATAAACGCGTACTCGTCCTGAAAAATCGCCATTTACTCCATCTTCATAAGAGGCACCAACTGCTAATATAGAACCATTAGATGATAAACTTATACTACTTCCAAAATCAGTATCATTTACTCCAATTATCGGATTTCCTATTAATGTCCAAGTACCATTTACGTTTTCATAAATTCGTACAGAATTATCACCAAAAAAAACTTACAGATCCAATTGCAACTATACTTCCGTCTGAAGAAAGTGATACACTTCTACCACATTCTTGACTAGCTACATCTCCATCTATATCGCTTCCAATTTGCATCCACGTACCATTATCGTTTGCATAAACTCGTACATGTCCGGAACTATAACCATTATCATCATTACTTGGTGCTCCAATAGCTACTATATTACCATTTGATGATAATGATACATTAATACCACTTACATCTTCTGCGGCTTCTCCATCTATATCATTTCCTATTTGTGTCCATACTCCACTTTCATTCTTATAAACTCGTACATGTCCTGAAGCATCTCCATTTCCGTCATTAACATATGCGCCAATCGCTACGGTTAAACCGTCAGAAGATAAGGATATACTATTTCCACTTCGATCACCTTCTGTTTCACCATCTATATCTTGACCAATTTGCGTTTGTCCAAACAATAATACAGGACATATAATAATAAGTAATAACTGTTTCATAATTCTAAAATTTAGTTTTTCTAAAATTAGAATTCGTTTATATATCATACAATACCTAGTATTAGGTATATTTTTATATATAAAAACACTTATCAACATATATATACATATAATCTTTTTTCTTTTAAAATTTTAAAAAATAAATAGTGGTTATTATAGTCTGTTAATAGTGACTATAACTTTTTGAAGTTTTATTTTGATTCTTCGTAGTTTACATTTTACTACAGTTTAGTTAACATTAAATTTACATCTAATTACTTCATTTCTAAGCTTCCTTAAAAAGCTATTAACAACTGTTAATAACGATTGTTAATAGAATTGACTCATATGTATTTTTAAAAATACTGTTGATTTCATAAAATTTTAGTTTGATAACTTATTTTAAAAAAATGGCTAACTAATTAGGATTTTAAATTTCTATTCTGGTTTGGAAAAATATGTGGATAATCCTAATTTTTATTTTCAAGAGTTGTAAACAGTTATTAACATTTAGTTATCATTAGAAGTGATACTTATTAACATCGTTTAATAACGATAACCAAAAACGAACACATCAAAATTAAAACTTATAGATAAGTATAACATTATTAGTTATGCTTACTTATAAGCAATTGTTAACTTTGAAGTTTAATAACAAAGACCACGCAATTATGACTATTTCAATAGGAAACGATCACGCAGGACCAGATTATAAATTTGCAATCGTAAAGCATTTAGAAGCCAATGGACATACCATTACTAATTATGGAACCGATAGTTTAGATAGTGTCGATTATCCAGATTTTGTACATCCAGTAGCTAAAGACGTAGAAGCTAAAAAAGTAGATTTTGGTATTCTTATATGCGGTAGCGCTAATGGTGTTGCTATGACAGCTAATAAGTACCAACATGTAAGAGCTGGAGTATGTTGGACAAACGAAATTACCGAATTAACACGTTTACACAATAATGCTAATATTATTTGTATACCGGCGCGTTTTACATCGATTCCACAAGCTATTAAAATGGTAGATACATTTTTAAATACAGAATTTGAAGGTGGTCGTCATCAAAACCGTGTGGATAAAATTCCAGCATCATGTTAAATGAGTCACTCGCATCTTCATAATCACGCTCTTGATCATAAGGATTTAAAAGGCCAGAAACTGTTAATATCAATAGTTTTAAATATTGTTATTACAGTTGCTCAGATTATTGGTGGATTAGTTTCTGGAAGCTTATCATTATTAAGTGATGCTTTACATAATTTTAGCGATGTTATATCGTTAATAGTGAGTTATATAGCTTCACTATTAACAAAGCAAAAGGCGTCAATAAATAGAACCTTCGGGTATAAACGTGCAGAAATTTTAGCCGCTTTTATTAATGCTAGTACTTTAATTGTAGTTGCTGTATTATTAATTATTGAAGCTGTAAAGCGTTTTCAAACTCCTGAAGAAGTAGAATCTGGCTTAGTGATTTGGCTTTCTATTGTGGCGATTATAGGAAATGGTTTAAGTGTTCTATTATTAAGAAAAGACTCTAAAAATAATATTAATATGCGTTCTGCATATTTGCACTTATTTACGGATATGTTAGCAAGTGTAGCTGTTTTAGTTGGTGGATTATTAATGAAATATTACCAACTGTTTTGGGTAGATAGTTTACTCACCTTACTTATTGCATTGTATTTAATATGGGTCGGTTACGATTTACTTAAAATATCTACAGGAATGTTAATGTTGTTTACTCCAACTAATATTAATATTAAAGACGTTGTAAGAACAATAAATAAATTACCTAAAGTAAATAAATTGCACCATGTGCATATTTGGAATTTAAGTGACCATGAGTTGCATTTAGAGGCACACTTAGATTTAAAAGAAGATATTTCTACCACAGCATTTAATAGTTTGCTTGTAGATATTGAAACAATTTTACATGAAAAGTTTAATATAAATCATGTTACTATTCAACCAGAATTTAATAAAGAAGACCCTAAAGAGGTTATTGTACAAGATTAATGATACAAATTATAACTAAAACTTTTGATGCTTTAACTACACAAGAACTTTATAATATACTTCAATTACGAAGTGAAGTTTTTGTGGTTGAGCAAGATTGTGTTTATCAAGATATAGATGGTAAGGACCAAAAAGCGTTACATATTTTTGGTTTAAAGAATGATAAAATAGTAGCCTATACTCGTATTTTTAATGCAGGTGTCTATTTTGAAGAAGCTAGTATTGGCAGAGTAGTTGTGGCACAACAAGAGCGGAAATTTAAATATGGCTATGATATAATGAAGGCTTCTATAAATGCTATTAAAACGCATTATAATGACACCATTATAAGGATATCTGCACAATTATATTTAAAACAGTTTTATAATAATTTAGGATTTATAGAAGTTGGTGAAGACTATTTAGAAGATGGTATTCCTCATATTAATATGCTTAAATCCTAATTATTTCTCATAGATACGGGTTACTAATATTTCTACACGTCTATCTAGTTCGGGTTTGCCACCTAAGGGTTGCTTTCTACGCATGCCTACAAACTTCATACGGTAGTGTTTAACACCTTTATCTACTAAATAATCATAGATGTATTTAGCGCGTGCTACAGATAGATTACGTTTTTTCGTTTTACGATCTATAGCATCTCGCTGACCTTGTGTACAACACACATGTCCTTCAATTGTAAAATAAACATTAGTACGCTCAACTAAAATTTCTGCAATTCTATCGAGCACCACTTTAGATTCTTTGGTTAAGTAACTATAGCCTGTTCTAAACAATAAGTTGTCGAGTAAAATTTTATCTCCTTCTTTTAATTCTCCTTTTAATAAGTCTTCGGTGGTATTTACAACAGGTTTATCTTCTACAGGTTTTGGAGGAAAAACAGGAGTGACAATGATTTCAACTTTACGGTTAAGTCCACGTATTTTGTTTAAATCATTTTCTTTAATAATGTTGACTAAAATTTTACCTTTTCCATCCACATTAGTCATTTTGGTCTCGTCAAACTCATTATTTGAAAAGACTTCTTTAATGGCATCCGCACGATTTTGTGATAAAACAAGATTATAATTATCACTTCCTCTATCATCTGTAAAGCCATAGATAGATACTTTTTCTATGTCAATATCTTCAATTTCTGATAAAAAAAGTAATAACCTACTATGCTCAGTTTCAGGAATAACATGCTGATCAGTTTCAAAATACACCTCGTGTTTCAATTCTTTTTGAGCAAAAGAAAGTTGAAAAATTAGGCATAAAAGGATAATTAGGGGTCTCATCTTAAATTATAATTTTCGTACTTATAGAAAATAAGTCTGACGTTAAATATAAATAATTTTAACGCTATCTCAAAATACTCGCATACTGCGACGGGTTATTAAGAACGCTTAAGGCTTTTTTGATTTCTGTATTATTGGCAGTGTAATATGTATATAAACCTTCACTATAAAAATAGCGTTTTATAATCTCGTCTGTAAGCAGCGCTTTTAATTGGGTTTTATTATCGTCTATAGCATTTGTTTTATACGCTTGTAAAGCTTTAGTTAAGGCTTTATATTCCGAATTAATTTCTGTGTCTAATGCTTCTTCTTTTGCAATGAGAATAGCATTGTGTAAAGCTGTTTCGGTTTTGGTTTCAAAATTAAAACCGCTCGATTTAATATAATTTTTAAACGCTCTAAAGTCAGCATCCGAAAGTGTAAAGTTCTTTAAATCTTCAATTTGATTATTGTAGTAATAATTTGTGGCAAAATTAAAGACTAAATTTTCATTAGATATGGCTTTAGTAATGGTTGAGAGTTTAGAATATTCAACTTCTATATCAGGTTCTACTCCACCTCCATCAAATACATTACGTCCATTTCTGGTTTTAAAGGCATTATAATTTTCTTGTCGTGTTCTTGTAGCATTACCGTTTTCATCACGATTCCAATAATCTAATGCCTGAATACAACGACCAGAAGGTGTATAATATCTAGAAATTGTGATTTTCATTTGTGTACCATAAGTTAAAGGTTTTGGTCTTTGTACCAATCCTTTTCCAAAGCTTCTGGTCCCAACAACTACAGCGCGATCCATGTCTTGTAATGCACCAGATACAATTTCGCTGGCCGATGCACTTTTACCATCGATTAAAACGACTAAAGGAATTTCGGTATCTATAGCTTCACGTTGTGTATAATACGTTTTGTTATATTTTTTTACTTTAGATTTCGTGGTGACAACCAACTGATCTTTAGGTACAAAAATATTAGTAACATTAACAGCTTCGTGTAATAAACCACCAGGATTTCCTCTTAAATCTAAAATTAATTGGGTTGCTCCCTGGTTTTTTAGTGCTTTAATAGCTCTAATCGTTTCTGAAGAGGCTTTATCATTAAACTTTCTCAGTACTACATAACCCGTTTTTTCATCGACCATAGAATAATGTGGTACGGCTTTAATTTCTAGAGATTCTCTAATGATTTTTACCGTATTGGTTTTTCCTTGTCGTTTATAAGTTACAGTAACTTCTGTACCTGCTGCGCCTTGTAATAAGTTGGCCGCATCATCTTTAAAATCGGCAACGGTTACCTTATCTACTTTTATAATTTCGTCGCCTGCTTTAAGTCCGGCTTTATCAGCAGCATAATTTTTATAAGGCTCAACAATAACCAATTTATCTTGTAAGGTTAATACTTTAGCACCAATCCCAGTATAATCGCCTGCATTGTTAATTCTAGAGGCTTCTACATCTTGTTCATTATAAAATTGAGTATAGGGATCTAAATCGTCTAACATGCTTTTTATAGCGGTGTCCATTAAGTCACCAGGATTGGTATCATCCACATAATTCATGTTAATTTCTTTAAATAGCGTAGTAAAGATTTCAATTTGTTTTGCTATTTCAAAGAAGTCGTTTTTAAAAGCTGTGGTGCCAAAAAAGATAAGCACAGCTAAAACAGGGATAAATATTTTTTTTTGTAAACGTGTTTTCATCTGTCTATTGTTCAGAAATTTTACAATCTAATGGTTTTGGTAAAGGTTTGTTTTGAGCTAAAAATTTTTTAAACAGTAATTTAATGCTGTGATTTAGTTTATCAAAAGTTGTTCCATCTTTACTGAGGTATAAAATCATAAACGCATAAGATGCTGAACTATTGTTAAAGTACAGTGGTTTATTAAGCCTATAAGCTTCACGTATTAAGCGTTTAATTTGATTCCTAGAGACAGCTGTTTTATGCAAGCGTTTACTTACAGATACGCCTGTTTTTAATTGCGAGCCATCTATAAATGTAGTTTTAAGATATACCAACCTTAGCGGATAAGCGGTTACGGCTTTACCCTCTGTAAAAAGTTGCTCTATCAGCTTTTTACTTTTTAGTTTATCTTTTTTTGAATAGTTAAAATTCACTTTTGGTTTATCTAGTTTAACAAAAATAAAAAACCGCATCAACATGATGCGGTTTTGATTCATTTATATTGTTAGTGTTGTTTATTTCGTAAACACATTGTTAGTTCGATCTACATCTGCCATCATCTGAGAACTATCAATTTCTACTGATTTTACAACTTTTTTTACATCAAAAGAATAGGTAGGCATTGCCCAAGCCCAATCGTTAATAATGGTTGCTGAAGTCGGCTTTTCTCCGCGCATCATTTGCAATGGTATATAAAAATCTTCAGTAGTACCATCTGTATAGGTTACAGTAAGATCTATTGGCATAGGTATTAGACCTATGCGTTCTAAAGTAATTTTTTTACCATCAACTGAAGAAATACCGTAATCAATAGTATTTGTAGTTTGTGCAAAATCGATAAAATACCAATCGAGTTCAAAATCTGTGATACGTTCTGCAGTTCTAATAATATCGAATGGTTTTGGGTGTTTAAACTTAAAATCTTGATAATATTTTTTGATGGTTTTATCTAAATTATCGTCACCAATAACATAACCTAGTTGCGCTAAGAATACTGCTCCTTTGCTATAAGCCGCTGCACCATACACCCTGTTTGAAGCGTAACGATCAGAATGTGTGGTTAAGGGTTGCTCTACTCCAGAATTAGCGAGCGCAAAATAACCTCTATACGACCCAGAAAGTGGATTAGAATTTTTATTGCCGTTCAGTGAGTGCATTGCTAAGTTAGAAATATAACTTGTAAAGCCTTCATCCATCCACTCGTGTTTAGATTCGTTAGAAGCTAACAAAAATTGAAACCAAGTATGTGCTAACTCGTGCGCAGTAACACCTAATAAGCTACCGTATTTACGTTTACCGGTGATTAAGGTACTCATGGCATATTCCATACCTCCATCGCCACCTTGGATTACAGAATATTGATCGTATGGATATTCTCCAATATGCTCATTAAAAAAATCCATTAATAAGGCCGTATCTGCTGGTAATTTTTTCCAATTGTCTAAATATACTTTATCTAATGTACGCTTATAATAAAAGTGAAGGGTTGGTCCATTAGGCATTTGCAAGGTGTCGTGAATATAATCAGGATCCGCAGCCCAAGTAAAATCATGTACTTTAGGGGCTATAAAATGATACGTTTTTTTATCAGAAATTTCAGTAGGTTCTCCTTGAAGATATCCTGTTCCACCAACTACATAATCTTTATCTATAGTTAATTTAACATCAAAATTACCCCATACACCGTGAAACTCTCTTCCGATGTACGGATCAGCATGCCAACCTTCATCATCGTATTCTGCTAATTTTGGATACCATTGTGACATAGATAAGGCTACTCCTTCAGCATTATTTCTACCAGAACGACGAATTTGAACTGGCACTTGAGCATCAAAATCCATATTAAAAGTAATTTTTTCACCAGGTTGAATAGGTTTGTGTAATTGCACTTCTAATACAGTTCCGACAGTTTTATAAGAGACAGAAGTTCCGTTTTGTAGTAAAGAATTAACCTTTATGTAACCAATTTCATTGGGTTGTAGTTTACTTATACGATCTCCAACACGACGGTCTGGATCAGCGATAGTACGAGAACGTACATCCATTTCACTTCCTGGTTGAAAGGCATTAAAATACAAATGGTAGTATACACGATTAAGTACATCTGGTGAGTTATTAGTGTATACTAATTTTTGACTCCCTTTATATTGATAAGTATCAACATCCATGTCTATTGCCATGGTATAATCTGCGTGTTGTTGCCAATACCCATTTGTGGCATTGTTTGTTGAAGCAGTGCTTTTAAAAGCTTGTTCAGTAGATCCACAAGAGATTAAAATTAAAATAGAAAAAAGACCAAGAATAGAGTGTTTCATACCAATTGTTTTTTTAATATAAAGACGTTATATGTAATTGGGTTACCTAGATATTTCAACTAAATAACCCAATTATTGTAATGAAATCCAAAAAGGATTATTATAATTTTGAAGCCATAATTAAGGCATTGTATGCATTAACAATTTTACCAGTTTTTGATAAATCTAAAAATGGTTTTATGTTAGAGGCATCTCCACCAACGACTACTTTTGTTGTTAATGGTAGTCCAGATTCTAAAATAACTTGTTTAACTTGAGCTGCAGTTAATTTAGGGTAATAAGAGCGTACTAAAGCTGCTACACCAGCAACAGCAGGCGATGCCATAGAGGTTCCACTTATACTCTTATAGTCATTCTCTGGAAACGTTGAATAGATGGCAGATCCTGGTGCAAAAACATCCACATTTTGTTTTCCATAATTAGAAAATCCTGAAACAATTTTAGAACCGTATTTAGAGGTTAAAGAACCCACTCTAATATATGAATTTGAAACTTCAACGAAATCAACATTATCATCAGGAAAGTTAGGTTCTACATCAATATTTTCACTAGAATTTCCGGCAGCGTGTACAAACACCACATCATTATCAGAAGCGTATTTAATGGCATCTCTTACCCAATCAGCATGAGGTGAAAATGATTTACCAAAACTTCCATTGATTACTTTTGCTCCATTATCAACAGCATAACGAATCGCTAAAGCAACATCTTTATCGTACTCATCACCATTTGGTACAGCTCTAATAGACATAATTTCTACGTTATTTGCTACACCATTTGCACCAAGTCCGTTATTTCGTTCAGCAGCAATGATTCCTGCAACATGAGTTCCGTGAGATTCTGATTTTTTAACAGGCTTAACGTTACCATTTCCATAACCTATATCAGATAAATCATTGATATCATCGTTAGTAGTACGACCTGAGAAATCAGGATTTAAATTATAGTTTAAACGTTCGTTAAAGCTTTCTAATTGCCCACTTATTTCAGCACTAGCTTCTTCAAAAGTACCACCATTTGCATTGATGTTTTGAGCAATTTGAATGGCTTGGTTTAATGATTCATCTTCTGTTTTTATAGCCTTAACTTCTTCAATAGAATAGTCTTTTTTACCAAGGTGAGCGGCTAACAATTCATCGGCATTTTTAATAACGTTTAATATTTGCTCATAGCGAGTTTTAGCTCCCATATAAGTATCATATTCTTCTTTTTGTAAAGCTACAGCTTCATCATAACGTGGATTAGAAGTGTCTCCACTTGCTACTAAACGTACATATTCTAACTGCTCATCGTAACCATCTCCTAAAAAATTCCAACCATGTACGTCATCGATATAACCGTTTTTATCATCATCTATTCCGTTGTTTGGAATTTCGTCTTCGTTGGTCCAGACTACACTTCTTAAGTCTTCGTGGTCAATATCAATACCAGAATCGATAACAGCAACAATAACTTTTTTACCTTTTTTATTCTTTATAATTTCATCATAAGCTTTATCAACACTCATACCAGGAATCGTATCTTTTACAAGATCTAAATGTCCCCAATGTTTTGCTTCGGCTTCCGTTAATTCTGTAATTTTTAAAGGAGCTGAATCTATATTTTCAATTGGAGTAGAAAGAATTTTTCCTGTGCTACATCCTAAGAATAGGGTTCCTGCAAACCCTAAATAAGCTATTATTCTGTAATTAAATTTCATGTTTATATTTATTGATTTTAAAATTTTAGTTAAAAAGGTCCTTTGAAGTAAAGGTTTCATTAAGTCTTACTCCTTTCTCCGTGTGTTTTACGGTTATAATTTCGTTATGCGCATCGTGTTCTAGAAATAAATAGAAGTTGTTGTCTGCAGCCTTATTTAAAAATAACTCTTTTTCATCGAGTGTTAATAGTGGTCTGGTATCATAACCCATTACAAATGGAAGTGGTAAATGCCCTACTGTGGGTAATAAATCGGCCATAAAACAAATGGTTTTTCCTTTATACTGAATCATTGGAATCATTTGTTTATCTGTATGTCCATTGGCAAAGAAAATATCAAAGCCAAGTTCTGAATGTTTTAAAAAACGATCATCAGGCACTGAGGTGAATTTTAATTGTCCAGAGTCTTCCATTGGCAAAATATTTTCCTTTAAAAATGAAGCTACTTCACGCCTATTTGGTTCTGTTGCCCATTTCCAGTGATCTTCGTTACTCCAAAAGTGTGCATTTTTAAAGGCTGGCTCGTAGCCTGTTCTATCTTTGTTCCATTGAATACTGCCTCCACAATGATCAAAGTGTAGATGTGTCATAAAAACATCGGTAATATCATCTCTGTGAAATCCGTAAGATGCTAAAGATTTATCTATACTATCGTCTCCATAGAGGAAATAGTAACCGTAAAATTTTTCACTTTGTTTGTTACCCATTCCGGTATCTATCAAGATAAGACGATTTCCATCTTCAATTAACAAACAACGGGCTGCAATATCTATCATGTTGTTGTTATCAGAAGGATTGGTGCGTTGCCAAATAGATTTTGGAACCACACCAAACATGGCTCCTCCATCGAGTTTAAAGTTGCCAGATTGGATTGGATATAACTGCATTTTAGATTTTAATTTGTAAGTCTTGCAAATTACTAAAAGCTTTAAGACTAATTGTTGTTAGTCTTCATAAATTAGAGGATATTTAACAATTAAGCTTTGTATATTCTCTATTCTATTCTAAAAAATATTTATTTTTAGAAAGGTAAAATAAATTAGTAATGAAACGAATATCGAAGTCACCGTTAAAAATGAAGAAAATTAAACTCTTGCGTTTTGGTCGCGATTTTAAACCAGATCAGCAAGTTATTTTACGAGATTATTTAGCAATAGAGCGTACCAGATTGGCCAACGAGCGCACACTTTTATCTTATATTCGTTCGTCATTGTATTTGCTATTAGGAGCTATTGCCTTATTCCAATTAAAAGAGTTTGCTAATTTTCAGTACTTGGCACTGACAGCCGTAGTCTTTAGTGTGGTCTTTTTTGTCATTGGTATTTATAGATTTACTTTACTGAAAAAAAGTTTAAAACGTGTGTATTATAAATCTGAAGAAAAAGAAGCGAACGACCAAGAGGATTAAACGTATTTTAAAAAACACAAGGTAACTAAGGTTTTAAAAAACGTCTTAAACCTTAATAAGATACATAAGAGTTGTGAAATTAAAGCCTTTTATAAAAGGAGAATTTAGTATTTTCACGCAAAAAGTATTTAGATGTTAGAACTCGCAGGAATTATAATCCTTGGTATATTGGCGCAGTGGGTGGCTTGGAAATTTAAAATTCCGGCTATTTTACCCTTGATATTAATAGGATTATTAGTTGGTCCTATTGCAGCAGAATTTTTAAGTGAAGATAAAACCAAATGGATTGAACCTATTTGGAATGGCTCAAAAGGTTTATTTCCAGGTGATAGCTTATACTATTTTGTTTCCTTAGCTATAAGTATAATTTTATTTGAAGGAGGTCTCACCTTAAAACGTGCTGAAATAAAGAATGTAGGTCCTGTAATTACTAAACTTATAACTGTAGGTTCTGCTATTACGTTCTTTGGTGCAGGCATTGTTGCACATTATACATTTAACTTAAGTTGGGATTTATCGTTTCTTTTTGCAGGTCTTATTATTGTCACAGGGCCAACTGTAATTACACCAATTTTACGAAACATTCCGCTTAAAAAAGATGTGTCAACGGTGTTAAAATGGGAAGGTATTCTCATAGATCCGATCGGCGCTTTAGTGGCCGTTTTGGTTTTTGAATTTATAAGTGTTGGAGGAGACAGTGGTTTTACTAAAACAGCCTTAATGGAATTTGGTAAAATTGTATTGTTTGGTACCACCTTTGGTTTCACCTTTGCACATGCCTTAGCTTTTGCTATAAATAAAAAATTAATTCCGCATTACTTATTAAATGTGGTTTCATTATCTACTGTGTTATTGGTATTTGTAGAATCTGAATTATTTGCGCACGAGTCTGGTTTATTAGCTGTTGTTGTTATGGGCATGGTTTTAGGAAATAGTAAACTAGATAACCTAAAGGAGTTGTTATATTTTAAAGAGTCCCTTAGCGTCTTGTTAATTTCTATCTTATTCATTCTTTTAGCGGCAAATATTGATATTGAAGATTTAATGTTACTCTACACTTGGAACACAGCTATTCTTTTTGCAATTGTTGTTTTTGTAGTCAGACCCATTGCCGTTTTTGCAAGTACTCAGGGTTCTAAATTAAACCTCAATGAAAAACTATTTATAAGTTGGGTAGGACCTCGTGGTATTGTTGCAGCAGGTATTGCGTCGCTTTTTGGTAGTAAGCTAATGCGACAAGGAGTAGAAGGTGCGGAATACATCACACCTTTAGTGTTTATGATTGTTTTAGGAACCGTTTTATTAAACGCCACTACAGCCCGTTTATTTGCAAGATTAGTAGGAGTATTTTTGAAAAAATCTAATGGAATATTAATTGTAGGAGCGTCTAAACTCTCTCGTTTATTAGGACATTATTTAGTGAGTAACGGTAGGCACGTTGTGCTTATTGATAGTAATCAAAACAATATTGATAAGGCTGAAGAATTAGGACTTGAAGCTTTGAGTAGTAATATTTATGCCGATACGCTTTCGGATAACATTGAGTTGAATGATATCGGTTATATTATGGCTATGACCGGAAACTCGGATATTAACGCTTATGCCATTGAAAAATTCAGTAAAGAATTTGGTGAAAATGGATCGTACCGACTGGTGACTTCAGATGAAATGAATCACCCTGAAAAAAGCCCAAAAGAAGGTTTATTTTCTCCAACTGATGATTATATCAATTTAATGGAGGTTACTCGTAAATATCCAGCAATCCAAGAAATTGAAATAGATAATAAAGAGCATTATGCCAGTCTTATGGAAATGGCACGCAAGGATAAATATATGATTCCGTTATTTTTAAAAGATGATGAAGGAGAACTTCATATCATATCAGTACACAACAGAAAAGAGGATAAGATAGGCCAAGATTTTAAACTGGTGTACTTGGGAAAACCTTTTGATGTTGAAAAAGTAGCAAAAGAAGAGTAAAATAATCTGTACCTTTTAAACTAAAAAAGATTCCTGCTTATGTAGGAATCTTTTTTGTTTATATAATTATAATATCGTTAATCATTTAATTTTAAAACGGCCATAAATGCTTGTTGTGGTATTTCAACATTACCCACTTGGCGCATACGTTTTTTACCTTTTTTCTGCTTTTCAAGTAATTTACGTTTTCGTGAAATATCTCCACCATAACATTTGGCAGTAACATCTTTACGTAATGCTTTTACCGTTTCTCTAGAAATAATTTTTGCTCCAATGGCAGCCTGGATCGGAATATCAAATTGTTGTCTCGGTATAAGTTCTTTTAGCTTCTCACACATCTTTTTACCAATGTTATGTGCGTTATCTGCGTGTATTAATGCCGAAAGGGCATCCACAGGCTGAGAGTTTAATAAAACGTCTAAACGTACAAGTTTAGAAACTTTCATTCCTATTGGATGGTAATCAAAAGAAGCATAACCTTTGGAGACTGTTTTTAATCGATCGTAAAAATCAAAAACAATTTCAGCTAATGGCATTTCAAAAATCAACTCTACACGTTCTGTAGTTAAGTACGTTTGGTTAACAATCATACCACGTTTTTCTATACAAAGACTCATAACGTTACCAACAAAATCAGATTTTGTGATAATGGTTGCTTTTATAAAAGGCTCTTCAACTCTATTTACCGTTGTTGGCTCTGGTAAATCACTTGGATTGTTAACAATAAAGGCTTCATCAGGATTTTTATTGGTGTAGGCATGGTAAGATACGTTAGGTACGGTTGTAATAACCGTCATATCAAATTCGCGCTCTAAACGTTCTTGGATAATCTCCATGTGTAACATCCCTAAAAATCCACAACGGAAACCAAATCCTAAAGCTGCAGAACTTTCGGGCTGAAAAACTAATGAGGCATCATTTAGCTGTAATTTTTCCATAGAGTTTCGCAACTCTTCGTAATCTTCGGTGTCAACAGGATAAATACCAGCAAAAACCATTGGTTTTACATCTTCAAAACCTTCAATAACGTTGGTTGTAGGATTGGCAAAATCGGTAATAGTATCACCTACTTTAACTTCTTTGGCCGTTTTTATTCCTGTAATTAAATAGCCTACATCACCAGCTTTTACACTTTGTTTGGGTACCTGATTGAGTTTTAATGTTCCAACTTCATCTGCAAAATACTCTTTATCAGTAGCAACGAATTTAATTTTTTGTCCTTTCTTAATTTCGCCATTAAATACTCTAAAATAGGTTTCTATACCTCTAAAAGTATTGTAAACGGAATCAAAAATTAAAGCTTGTAATGGCTCATCTACATTTCCTTTAGGAGCAGGAATACGTTCTATAATGGCTTTTAGAATATTTTCGACACCAAAACCTGTTTTACCACTGGCATGGATAACTTCATCTGGGTCACAGCCTAAAAGGTCAACAATATCGTCAGTAACTTCTTCTGGGTTGGCACTTGGTAAATCTACTTTGTTTAAAACCGGAATTATTTCTAAATCATTCTCTAAAGCTAAGTACAGATTAGATATGGTTTGTGCTTGTATACTTTGAGCAGCATCCACAATTAATAAAGCACCTTCACATGCTGCAATAGATCTAGAAACCTCATAGGAAAAATCGACATGTCCAGGAGTGTCAATAAGGTTAAGTACAAATTTTTCGCCGTTAAGTTCATAATCCATTTGTATGGCGTGCGATTTAATGGTAATGCCACGTTCGCGTTCCAAGTCCATACTATCTAAAAGCTGAGCTTGCTGCTCGCGAGCGGTTACAGAACCTGTAAAATCTAATAAACGATCAGCTAAAGTACTTTTTCCGTGATCTATATGTGCAATAATGCAAAAGTTACGTATATTTTTCATGTTTATTTTCTAAGGAAACAACTAATTGGCAAATATAATCGATTTCTTGTGCTTTGCGACATCAAAAAGCATAATAAAAAGAGCTGAGTAATAGACGTAAAAATGGTTTTATTACGGAAAAACCTCAATAAAAAGTTAAAAACTATTTATATATTGCAAGATAAACCTATTTCATGATTGTTTGCCTACGGTATTATTTTATTGTATTTTTTTTTAACCTGTGTATTGTCGGTTATGCACAAGACTTTTCAATTTCAGGTCAGGTTGTGGACTTATATGATGAACCTGTTGCTTTAGCTAATGTGATTGTTTTAGCAGAAGATGGGAGTACATTTTATACAGGGACGTCAACTGATGATAACGGACAGTTTATAATTAATAACCTTTCTTCATCGACATATATACTTAGAGTAAAATTTATAGGTTTTGAAGATTTTACACAAAAAATTATTTTAACAGGTCATCTAGATTTAAAGCGTATTCAACTTCATGAAATTCCAGAAGACTTAGATGAAGTCACTGTGATCGCAAAAAAGCCAACCATAATACGCAAACCAGATCGTTTAATTTTTAATGTTGAAAATACTGCTTTAAGCGAAGGCTCGACGTTAGGTGTGCTAAAAAATACACCAGGAGTTATTGTGACAGAAAGTGATGTTAATATTAAAAGTTATCCAGCAACGGTTTTTATCAATAATCGACGTGTACAATTGACTTCAGAGGAACTCATTACTTTACTAGAAAGTGCACCAGCCAATAGCATAAAATCGGTTGAAGTTATTACTAATCCTCCTGCGAGTTATGATGCCGATTCAGGTTCTATCATTAATATTATAATGAGTAAAAACTTGGTTACAGGTTATAGAGGAAGCCTTTACACTAATTTTGCTCAAGGTGTTTTTCCGAGATATAATGCTGGTACAAGCCATTATTTTAAAAACAATAAGGTAAATCTTAATCTTAATTATAGTTTCACAAAGAATAAAATTAATAGAGACCAAGAGGATACAGTCAATTATTTAGATAATTCAAATAACATAGAAGAAATTTGGACCTCTAATATTAATAGAAACACGTGGTCCGAAACTCATAATCTTAATCTTAATTTTGATTATTATATTGATGATAAAAACACTTTAAGTCTTACAAGTACAGGTCTGTATACACCATATTTTAAATATCTTGTTAGAAACAATACAGATATTAGAGATAATACTTCCGATTTTAAAGGACGCTTTTCTAGCTATAATTTATCTAGAGATAATAAGTATAATATTGGCACGGATTTAATTTTTAGACACGATTTTGAAAATAGTGCCAACCTTACATTTAATGCACATTATACGATTTATGATTACAAGCGTGACCAAAATGTACTTACCAACAATTTTGATGATAATAATATGTTTAGTGGAGATTCAGAGTTTAACTCAACTGCTAATCAGAAAACCAATATTATTACAGGTAAAATAGATTATAGTTTACCTCTTAATGACAGTTCTAATTTTGATGTTGGTGTTAAATTTTCTACGGTTAATACAGATAGTGATATTGAAAAGTTAGATGTTGTTGGTAACTCAGAAGTTATTGACCTGAATAATACAGATGCTTTTAAGTATAATGAAACAGTTTTTGCTGCGTATTCTAACTATGCTAAATCTTGGGAGGCATGGGAGTTGAATGTCGGTGTAAGATTAGAACATAGTAACATTGAAGGTGAATCATTAACAATGAATGAGTCTAACACACAAGATTATTTAGATTGGTTTCCTAATGTAAGTTTATCTCATCAGATGCTCGAAAACGTTTTGATATACGGAAATTATAAACGTAGTATTTCTAGACCTAGTTATACGGACATAAACCCATTTACATTTTTCTTAAATGAAAATACAGTTGTATTAGGTAATCCTAATTTAGTACCAACGTATGTTGATCATTTTAAAATAGGGACTAATTTTTTAGAGAATTTTACGGTCGAAGCTTATTACATGAATTATGATGGTGATATAGTAGAGCTACCTCGACAAGATAACCTAACTAACGAAATCGCATATACACCTATTAATCTAGATAAAAAAGTAGAATACGGTTTTGATTTTATCTTTGATTATTATCCTACCAGTACCTGGAACCTTTATTTTGTAACCTCGTTTTATAATAGTTTAGAAGAATCTGATTTTGGAGAAGGATTTGTAGAACAAAACCAATGGTCTAACTACAGTATTTTAACAAATAGTTTTGCCTTCTTAAAGGATCAAAGTTTAACGGCAAATTTAACATTTACTTGGATTGGTAAAAATTTACAACAATTTCAAACCGTAGAAGATCGGTTGGTTTCTGAGTTGAGTTTATCAAAAACTGTTTTTAAGAAAAAAGGAGTTATTTCTCTAGCTGTTGAAGATTTCTTTAATCTCCAAAACTATGAGACCTCTACACATTATTTAAATCAGTCGAGCTCTAGTTTTATAGATAGAGATAACAGATATATTAAATTAGGGTTCCGCTATAATTTTGGTAATACAAAACTTAGTACTAACGAACGTACTACAAGTGCTGAAGAACGCGAAAGATTGAAAGACATGCAGTAGGGAAATATACGCTAAAGTACTTTCCTAGATTTTTACAATTGCACTTTTAGGTATCCTATAGTGGTGTCAATATAAGTGTCGCAAAACTAAGAGAGAGCCCTATTTGCAAAAGGGATTGGTTAATCTTGCCACTCTGCAATAAACAAATTAGTATCACGTCCTCCACCATTATTCCGATTAGAAGAAAATGCTAAGTATTTTCCATCGTTAGAAAACACAGGGAAAGCATCAAAAGTAGTACTATGAGTAACACGTTTTAAGTTTTTCCCATCAATATCAATCATATATAAATTGAAAGGAAAACCACGTTCAGATTCAAAATTAGAAGAGAATAAAATTTTCTCACCAGAAGGGTGGAAAAACGGACTCCAATTGGCATTTCCTAAATCGGTTAATTGACGTAAATCTGAACCATCGGCATTACAAATGTATAATTCCATTTGCGTTGGTTGTACCAAGCCTTCAGCCAATAATTCTTTATATTCTTTAATCTCTGCTTCGGTTTTAGGACGCGAAGATCTAAAGATTAATTTACTGCCATCTGGCGAAAAGAACGCACCACCATCGTAACCTAATTCGTTGGTAATTTGTTTAACGTCAGAGCCATCCAAATTCATGGTGTATAGTTCTAAATCACCACTTCTAGTTGAAGTAAAAACAATTTTATCGCCTTTAGGAGATACGGTTGGTTCTGCATCGTAACCTACTTCGTTAGTTAATTGGCTTACGATATTACCTTCTAAATCGGCCACAAAAATATCGTAGCTATCATAAATTGGCCAAATATATTTTCCGTTTTTCTTAAGTGGTGTGTCTGGGCATTCCTCATCACCAAGATGTGTAGAGGCGTAGATAATATGTTTGTTATCTGGCATAAAATAAGAACATGTGGTTCTACCTTTTCCAGTGCTTACCATAGGAGGTGCAATACTATCTGTAAACGTTTGGTTAGCATCCATCAAAAACATTTGATCGCAGCTTACATTCCATTTGGTATTATTAGATTGAAATACCAACTGTTTGTCATCAAAACTCCAATAGGCTTCTGCATTATCACCACCATAAGTTACTTGTCGCATCGATTTAAAATGAACTTCTTCTGGGTAGATTAAAGAATCATATTTTTTAGTAGCTCCCGACGTTGTTTCAACGGTGCCGTCAGATGTTTTAGAGCTGTCATTTTTACAAGACGAAAATGTAACTAATACAATTAAAACTGTAATGATTCTGTTCATAATAAAGAATTATAATAAGTGGTATTTAATGCCTAATTTTGTGCAAAAGTAAGATTTAATGGGGAATTATACGACGAAATATAGCGGATAAATAATTCACTATTCGACTACAAAAGGGCTTCCTCATAAAACATTAAAAATATATTCTGACATGAAAAAAGTATTGATTTTATTCGTTTTAGCAGGATTTTTATCTTGTAAAAATGAACCTAAGGTTGCTGAAAATAACATTAAAAATGATGTTGCCTTTTTAGCCGATGACAACTTAGAAGGTCGCCAAACAGGGACACAAGGCGAAGTTTTAGCGTCTGAATATCTTATTAAGCGTTTTAAAGAGATTGGAGTGCAACCAAAAGGCACCGAAGGGTATTTACAAGCGTTTTCATTTAAGCCTAAAACAGATCCGCATAAAGAAGTAGAGTTTACAACAAATGCAGACAGCACCATTACAGGTCATAATGTTATTGGATATATAGATAATAATGCTAAAACCACTATCGTTATTGGTGCGCATTACGATCATTTGGGTTATGGAGGAGAAGGCTCATTGTTTCGTGGTGAAGATAAAGCCATACACAATGGAGCCGATGATAATGCCAGTGGAGTAGCAGTGATGCTAAATTTAGCAAGCCGACTGAAAGTAAAAAATGAACAGTCGGAAATTAAGGACAAAAACAACTATCTATTTTTAGCGTTTTCTGGTGAAGAAATGGGACTTTTAGGATCTAATTATTTTTCAAAAAATCCAACTATTAATGCAGCATCTATCAATTACATGATTAATATGGATATGGTTGGTCGTATGAAAGCCGATAGTACTTTAGCGGTTTATGGAACAGGGACTTCTCCAATGTTTAAGCAAACCTTGAAATCTAATAATGATAAATTCAAAATTGTTGAAAATGAAAGTGGAGTAGGACCAAGCGATCACACATCATTTTATCTAATAGACATTCCGGTGTTGCATTTCTTTACAGGTCAGCATGAAGATTATCACAAACCAAGTGATGATTCTGATAAGTTGAATTACGAAGGCATGGATTTAATTTCAGATTACATATTCAATATTATATCTGATTTAGATGATAATGGTGAATTAGCCTTCCGAAAAACAAAGAATGAAAGTGAAGAAACACCACGATTTAAAGTTGGTTTAGGAGTGGTGCCAGATTATTTATACGACGGAAAAGGGATGCGAATAGATGGTACACGAGAAGATACTCCTGCATTTAACGCAGGTTTACAAAAAGGAGATGTGGTCACAAAATTAGGCGATAGTACGGTTACCGATATGATGAGTTATATGCGAGCCTTATCTGTGTTTGAAAATGGAGATGAAGCTGCTATTACCGTGAAACGTGGAGAGGAAACAATTGATACTAAGGTGCAGTTTTAAAAACTAAAGTTGAATTTAAACCCCTAAAATTTTAGCATCGACTCTAAATTTTGTATCAACTAAAATAGTGTGAGTTTCGCTAATGGTTTCGTCGGTGATGGTTTTAATTCTTAGATTAAAATTATCTTCTTTTAGATAAGCTTTTAATTCTTGGCCTAATACATCTAATTCTATAACATTAGAATTTGTATTATCATGAATAACAGTATTCGCAATTTCGATTTCTTCTATGCCATCGGCATTGATATACACATAGATTTCTTTTAAAAAATTGAAATTACCATTTTCAGGACTTTCTATAGTCATTTTTATAGTTTTCAATTTTATACTCTCAATTAAATCTTTATGCGTGTTATTATTTTCAAAAGAAGATTCTGAGTCTGTAGTAATATCAGGTGTATCTAAACTAAATGGAGTATCGATTAAAATTGTGGGAGCAATGGAATAATTTGTTTGGTAATCCAAATCGAATTTAGTTAATTCATCAATAACATCACAACTGGTTAGCATAGCCAATACTATGAAAAATGAAAGTAGGGTCTTTTTCATGATAAGTAGGTTTTTGTTAAAAATACGAATTAAAAAATAATCCATTTTTTACATAGTTTGTAAAAGCACTAAACAAAGATTAATAAAAACCTTAATTTTGCATCAAAATTTATACACTTGGTTAAAATAGGAGACATAGAATTACCAGATTTTCCGTTGCTTTTAGCACCAATGGAAGATGTTAGCGATCCACCTTTTAGAGCACTTTGTAAAGAGCAAGGAGCAGATGTGGTGTATACCGAGTTTGTATCGAGTGAAGGCTTAATTCGTAACGCTGCAAAAAGTGTTATGAAATTAGACATCTACGAAAAGGAACGACCAGTTGGTATTCAGATTTTTGGTGCTAATATGGAAAGCATGTTGCAGACCATTGATATTGTTGAAAAATCGAATCCCGATATCATTGATATCAATTTTGGCTGTCCGGTTAAAAAAGTGGTATCAAAAGGAGCAGGAGCTGGTATTTTGAAGGATATCTGTCTAATGGAACAGTTAACGGCCGAAATGGTAAAACGTACCAATTTGCCAGTAACCGTAAAAACCCGTTTAGGTTGGGATCACGATTCTATAAAAATTGTTGAGGTAGCCGAACGTTTGCAAGATGTGGGTTGTAAAGCGATTGCTATCCATGGTAGAACCAGAGCACAAATGTATAAAGGAGAGGCTGATTGGAAACCTATAGCAGCGGTAAAGAATAATCCTCGTATGCATATTCCTGTATTTGGAAATGGTGATGTAGACACACCTGAAAAAGCGATGCTAATGCGCGATAGTTTTGGCTTAGATGGTGCTATGATTGGTCGTGCTTCAATTGGAAATCCTTGGTTTTTCAAACAAGTAAAGCACTTTTTTGAAACAGGTGAACATTTAGGACCTATTTCTTTAGCGGAACGTGTAGAAGCCGCGAGACGACATCTACAAATGGCTATTGATTGGAAAGGTGAGGTTCTTGGTGTTTTTGAAACCCGTAGACATTATACTAATTATTTTAAAGGTATTCCTCACTTTAAAGAATACCGTATGAAAATGGTCACTAGCGATGACTCTAAAGATGTGTTTGCGGCTTTTGATGAGGTCTTAGATAAGTTTTCTGATTATCAGTTTCAGTAGAGTCTAAATCACTGAGATATCTTTTTACACAAGAATACCGAAAAAATTAACACATTAGTAAGCGTGTATTAATAGAAGAGGTGTTCTTAAGCCTCACTCTGTATTAATCCAGAAGTAATGCGTTGCGAAGCAATTTTAGAAGCCACAATTCCCAAAGCAAAAATAGTAGCTAAGACAATCAATAAATTTAAAAAGTTAATACGAACAGGATACGCCAAATCTGGAGTTAGCATTACCAACTCAAAAGACTGCTGTATAAACACAATTAACAAACCGAGCGTAACACCAATAAGTCCACTAACAACCGTCATTAAACTCCCTTGTAAAAAGAAAATTGACTTAATGGTTTTGGTTTCTGTACCCAAGTTAAATAAGGTATTGAGTGATTTCTTCTTGTCTAAAATCATCATGATAATCGCACCAATAACATTAAATAGTGCAATAATAATCACTAAAGTGAAGATGAGGTAAATGGCAAGGTTTTCGGTATTCAACATTTTGAATAATGCATCATTTAATTCAGCTCTATTTTTGATTTTGAATCTATTTCCAAAGGCGGTTTTAATCTCGGCCCTTATGGCATCTTCATTAGCTTTAGGCTTCAATTTAACTTCAATAGCACTGAGTTGATTCGTTTTATAACTTAGTAATTTTTTGGCGAGTTTAATGTCCGAAAATACATAGTTATTATTTAATTCTTCATTTATATTAAATAAACCAACATTACTTACATAAACCGAATTGTAATACCCTTGTATTGTTGTGGCTTGACCCTTTCCTACTTTAGGAACATAAAATGAAAGTGGTTTTAAATAATCTAAAACACCAAAAGAAAGGTTATTAGATATGCCCCAACCAGCTACGACTTCATTACTGTTAGGTGTAATCCAACTGCCTTTGGTAACCATAGAGTCTATACGTGTAACATTGAGGTAATTTTCATCAACGCCCTTTAGTGTTGCGATATGATTTTTATTATCGGATTTAATGAAAATACGTTCCTCGATACTTTTTGAAACAGCCACGATGCCTTCAATATTTAAAAGGGATGCATTATCATTATCCGTCCATTGAAATGATTTTCCAGAAGTAGGAATTAATTTTAAATCTGGATCTACAAATGTGGAAAAATTAAGACTATAATCTTTTAAACCAGCAAATACTGATAATACAATAAACAGTGCAGCTGAAGCAATAATAACTCCACCCGAAGCAATTAAAGTCATAATATTAATAGCATTATTACTGCTTTTAGAAAACAGATAACGTTTTGCTATATATAAAGGAAAGTTCACTTAAGATTTTTTTCGCTTACCTAATAAATCAGGATTCTCTAATGGGTTGTCTTCTCCTTTTAAAGAACGCTCAATGCCATCAATATATTCTAAAGAATCATCAATAAAAAATTCTAATTGTGGCATACGTCGTAATTGATGACGTGTACGTTGTGATAACTCGTGTCTAATTAGAGGTTTATTAGATTTAATACCTTCTAATAAGGTTTTTGCTTCTTTATTAGGAAAAATGCTAAGATAAACCTTTGCCATAGAGAGATCTGTAGTAACATTAACCTTACTTACTGAGATGATAACACCTCGTAAACCACCATCAGTGGCAGCTTTTTGTAAAACGTCTGCTAAATCTTGTTGAAGGATACCTCCTATTTTTTTCTGTCTTTGTGTAAATTCTTCCATGATGATTATTATAACTAATCATCTGCAAAAGTAGAGGTTATTTAAGTATTATCTTATTTTTGAGAACAAATTATTAGCGAGAACATTGCTTTTACTATAACAAAAACAGATTTACCGTATTAAATAGAGAATAAAACTTAAAAATTTTTCATGAATAAAATTGAACATATAGGAATTGCTGTTAAAGATATCGAGGAATCTAATGGTCTTTTTAAAAGCTTATTTGGAAAGGCACATTATAAAATAGAAGATGTTGAAAGCGAAGGAGTAAAAACGTCATTTTTTCAGTGTGGCCCCAATAAAATTGAGTTGTTGCAGGCCACTAATGACGAGAGTCCGATTGCAAAGTTTATAGAGAAAAAAGGAGAAGGGATACATCATATGGCGTTTGCTGTTGATGATATTGAAGCAGAAATAACACGTTTGACTAAAGACGGTTTTACCATGATTCATAAAAAACCGAAGCGTGGAGCCGATAATAAATTGATAGCTTTCTTACATCCAAAATCCACAAATGGAGTATTAATTGAGTTGTGTCAAGATATAAAGGACTAAAAATTCTTTGACAGTTTTAAAATATGTAGTAATATTGCAGACTCTTTTAAATAAGAGATAAAATTAACAGCAATGTTAATTGGTCCCATAGCTCAGTTGGTTAGAGCACCTGACTCATAATCAGGTGGTCCTTGGTTCGAGCCCAAGTGGGACCACATGAAAGCCTTACAGAAATGTGAGGCTTTTTTATTTTTATGAGATGAAAGTAATAAAATGGATATTATAATAGTATCACAATCTATTTATCAATATTAAGTGATAGCGTATCTATATTTATAAACTCATAAGTATACTACCGAAATAACAGCTTAATACCCAAATAAACCGGGCAACCACAAGCTCAATTCTGAAAAATAGGTAACCAAGAGTAAGGAAATTATCATGGCTGCAAAAAGAGGTAAAAGTGGCTTAACAACTTTCTCTATGGTTGTATTAGCGACACCAACTCCTACAAATAAAACCGATCCTACAGGTGGAGTACAGAGGCCAATACATAAATTTAGAATCATTACAATACCAAAATGTACAGGATCCATACCAAGCTTTTCAACGATAGGTAAAAATATTGGAGTAAAAATGAGTACAGCAGGTGTCATATCCATAAATATACCGACAACCAATAATATCAAATTAATAATTAGTAATATCACTATCGGATTATTGCTAGCTCCCAGTAATGCGGTACTAATATCATTCGGAATATTCTCGTAAGACATTACCCAAGACATGCTCGTGGACGCACCAATCAATAACATTACAATGGCTGTAGTGCCGCAGGCTTCTAAAGATATTTTTGGTAAATCGTTAAGCGTGATTTCCTTATACCAAAAGCCTAATATTAACGTATAAAGAACAGCAATCGCTGATGCTTCCGTGGCGGTAAAAATACCGGCGACAATACCTCCAATCACAACGACAAGTAGCATTAAACTAGGAAAAGCTCTAAAAAATGTACGTCCAACGTCTTTTAAAGAACTCTTCTTTCCTACGTTATAACCTTTCTTTTTAGCCCAAAAAGACGCTACGATCATAAGAAATAATCCTGTTAAAATCCCAGGAATATAGCCAGCTAAAAACAAGGCAGCGATAGACACACCTCCACTTGCCAATGAATATACAATGAGCACATTACTTGGTGGAATTATTAATCCTGTAGTTGAAGATGTAATATTTACAGCTGCTCCAAATTCTTTTGAATAGCCTTCTTTTTCCATTTCGGGTCCTAAAATACTGCCCATAGCTGATGCTGATGCCATTGCAGATCCTGCAATCGCTCCCATTAGCATGGCAGCAATGACATTAATTAATGCTAATCCACCAGGAAGCGCTCCTACAAGTGTTTTGGCAAAATCTATTAAACGGTGTGCAATGCCGCCTTTATTCATAAGTTGACCCGAGAGCACAAAAAATGGTATGGCTAACAAGGCGAAACTATCTAAACCAGTCGCCATACGTTGAGACACAGTGGTCAATGCAGGAAGCATGGCTATGCTTGTCATCATCGTTAATAATGATGAAATGGCAATACTCCATCCTACGGGAACACTCAGTAATAATAACCCAATAAAACTAAAAACTAAAACGAGTATAGGTAGATATTCCATTATAATTGTTTGTTTATAATATCAGAAAGTTTGTAATATATAATTACGATGCCACTAATAGGAATTATCGCATAAACCACAGCTAATGGAATTTGCAATGCAGGCGAAGACTGTTTTAAAGCAAAGGTGATATACACTAAGCGTAAGCCGCCAATGACTAATGCTGCAAGGCAAAAAGCAATAATAATCCAATTGATAACTATCTTTAATTTTATTTGTCCTTTTTTATTCAATCGCGATGGTAGCAAATCGATGGCAACATGCAGGCGCTTTCCAGAAATATATGCAGCTCCTAAAACACCAACCCAAATCATGAGATATCGTGCTAATTCGTCTGTAAATGAACTTGGAGTACCCATAACAAATCTTGTGAATACTTGCCACAAAACATTTATGACCATCACTCCCATAATTATGGCAAGTGATCCGCCTAATACCTTATCCACTTTTTTTCTTAATTTCATAATTATTGGCTTTCTTGAATTCGTTTAATAAGGCTATACATCTGTGCATCATTTTTATAAGATTCATAAATAGATTCTACCTTATTTTTAAAAATCGTTTTGTCTGGTTGAACAACGGTCACTCCTGCTTTTTTTACAGCCGCCAATGCTTCTAATTCTGCTTTTGCCCATAATTTCCTTTGGTATTTTACGGAAACATCAACAGCTGATTGTAGCCATTCTTTTTCTTGAGCACTCAAGGTTTCCCACAAATGTGTACTGATAATTAATACATCTGGAATTGTAGTATGCTCGTCTAATGAAAAATACTTGCAAACTTCATAATGTCTTGAAAGATAAAATGTCGGAGGATTGTTTTCTGCACCATCTACAACTCCTTGTTGTAAAGCGGTGTATAATTCACCTGATGATATTGGAGTAGGAGAACCACCAAGACTAGTAACCATGTTCATGGCTGTCACGCTTTCCATGACTCTAATTTTTAAGCCTTCTAAATCTTCTGGTGTTTCCACAGTTTTTTCTTTGGTATAAAAACTTCGACTTCCAGCGTCATAATATCCTAAACCTTTCAACCAATATTTTTGTCCACCATCCAACAATTCTTTACCAATAGTACCATCTAAAATATTAAAAGTATGTTCGCGATCTTTAAAAATGAATGGCAGTCCAAATACCTTCATATCTGGCGAAAAATTTTCCATCACTGCCGCAGACACTTTAGTCATATCTAAACTTCCTATTTGAAGCAGCTCTAAACATTGACGCTCTGAACCTAATTGCTGGTTAGGATATATTTCTAATTTTAATTTTCCTTTGGAATTTTTGTCGAGCTCTTCACCCATACGTATCATGGCCTTATGTACAGGGTGATTCGTGTCTAATCCGTGAGCTAATTTGATTGTTTTTTCGCTTTGTAATGTTTCACAAGATGTAAAAGTCATTAATAATAGAAATGAAATAAATATCGGAACAATTGTTTTCATTGAAATCATTTTAAATTAAGCTTTCACTTTTTTGACGATTGACGTTCTATTAAATTCGAATCCATTATGATGGTTTGTGCGTCTAATGCACCATTTTCTTTCGTTATATGTTTCAATAGTAGTTCTGTTGCAGCCTTACCCATTTCAATTCCTGGCTGGTTAATAGTGGTTAATGCAGGATTAATAACTGTTGAAATAGGTTCATTACTAAAACCAACAATGGCAATATCCTCAGGGATTTTAACACCTTTGTCTGTTAAATATTTCATGGCTCCAATAGCAGCGACATCATTTGCAGAAAATATACCATCAACGGGATTTGGTAGCGCTAATAATTTCTCAGAATTCTTTCTACCATCGTCTTCCATTAATTTAGATGGAAATACAAGCGCTTCTTCAAAGGGCAAACCATGTTTTGAGAGGGCATGCTTATAACCTTTAAATCTATTTTTATAAATCTCTAAGTTTTGTGGACCAGAAAAATGAGCGATATGTTTACACCCTTTTAAAATGAGATGCTCTGTCGCCTCAAAACCACCTTTAAAATCGTCAATTAACACATTAGAATAATTAGGAATATCACAATGTCTATCAAAAAACACGAGTTGAATACCTTGCTTTTTTAAGACTTCTAAATGCTTATAGTCTTTAGTTTCCATGGAAATGGACATAAGTACTCCGTCCACCCGTTGACCCATAAGGGTGTTTATTATTTTTTTCTCGCGATTGAATTCCTCCAAAGATTGACAAATAATAACCGTATAGCCAGCTTCGTATGCGGTCTCTTCGATACCACTAATTACAGATGAAAAGAAATGACGCGAAATTCTTGGAACAATAACTCCAATGGTGTTTGTTTTACTTTTTCTTAAACTAGAGGCTAAATGGTTGCGTTGGTAACCCATTTCTGCAGCCTTAGCTAAAACAATATCCTTAGTTTTTTGTATTACTCTTGGGCTATCGTTTAAAGCTCTAGATACAGTAGAGCTATCGAGATTTAAGGCCTTGGCAATGTCATGTATGGTAACCTTGTTGTTTTGCATTTGAATATGTTTTGGTAAATAGTTTTGTACCTCCTAGATTACGTAATTTTTTAGCTGTAATCAAGTAACATTATGTAACAAATATATGATATTCAAAATACAATCGATTGTATTTTGAATATTTTTATTACATTTACAGAAATTAATTAAAATATACTTAGTAATGACAACGAACTATCAAACACGATATGCGGCATCACCACAGGATGTGAAAAATTACGATACTAATAGATTAAGAGAGGAATTTTTAATTAGTAACGTCATGGAAGATGATGTTATAAATTTAGTCTATTCTCATTATGATAGATTTATTACTGGAGGAGCGGTTCCTGTGAAAAGTGAATTAAAACTTGAATCTATAGAGCCACTTAAAGCAGATTATTTTTTAGAACGACGCGAATTAGGAATAATAAACGTTGGTGGTAAAGGCACTGTTTCAGTTAATGGCGTCGCTTATCATTTAGATTATAAAGAAGCTTTGTACATAGGAAGAGCGAATAAAGACGTTAGTTTTAGTAGTGAGGATGCTACAAAACCGGCAAAGTTTTATTTAAACTCTACACCTGCTCACAAAACGTTTCCAACTAAAAAAATTAGTAGAGAAGATGCAGAAGTGGTAGAACTAGGTGCTCTCGAAACAGCAAATGCTAGAACGATTAGAAAACTAATTGTAAATAGTGTGGTTGAAACATGCCAAGTACAAATGGGTATGACCGAGTTAAAAACAGGAAGTGTTTGGAATACCATGCCAGCTCATGTACACGATAGAAGAATGGAGGTTTACTTTTATTTTGAAGTACCAGAAGATCAGGCTGTTTGTCATTTTATGGGAGAACCTGAGGAAACAAGACATATTTGGATGGCCAATAATCAAGCTGTAATTTCTCCACCTTGGTCTATACATTCAGGCTCAGGGACGAGTAACTATATCTTTATTTGGGGTATGGCTGGAGAAAATTTAGACTACGGTGATATGGATCACTGTAAGATCAATGAGTTAAAATAATTAATTAAAAACAGCAATTATGTCTATTAACTTATTTGATTTAACAGGAAAAACAGCATTAATAACCGGAGCTACTCATGGCTTAGGGATGGCAATGGCTAAAGGTATTGGAAATGCTGGTGCTAAAATTGTTGTAAACGGAAATTCGTCTCAGGCAAAATTAGATGAAGCTGTTGCAACTTATAAAGAATCTGGTATTGAGGCCTACGGTTACCTTTTTGATGTTACTGATGAGGTCGCTGTAAAAGAACATATTGAAAAGATTGAAAAAGAAGTTGGACCTATTGATATTTTAGTCAATAATGCAGGTATCATTAAACGCACTCCATTAGTAGATATGGAGGTGGTGGATTTTAAAGCGGTTGTTGATGTCGATTTAGTAGCTCCTTTTATTGTTTCTAAACATGTTGTGAAAGGAATGATTGAAAGAAAAAGTGGCAAAATCATTAACATTTGTTCCATGATGAGTGAGTTAGGTCGAAATTCTGTTGGTGCTTATGCGGCTGCTAAAGGTGGACTTAAAATGCTGACCCAAAATATGGCGACAGAATGGGCCAAATACAACATTCAAACCAATGGAATAGGTCCTGGGTATTTTGCAACAAGTCAAACAGAACCCATTAGAGTAGACGGTCATCCTTTTAACGATTTCATTGTCAATAGAACACCATCAGGAAAGTGGGGAAATCCAGATGACTTACAAGGTGCAGCCATATTTTTAAGTTCAAAAGCGAGTGATTTTGTTAATGGTCATGTTGTTTATGTAGATGGAGGTATTCTTGCAACTATTGGTAAACCTGCTAATGAAGATTAGTAAATATAAAATAGTATGAAAATCATAAAAAATAGTTTTGCCTTATTACTAATTATGCTTTTAAGTGCTTGTGCACAAGAGAAAAAAAGTACCGTTATTAGCGTGAAAAACACATTAGATTTTCAGCGTTCTTTTGAGACAGTTGAAATTGATTTAGCGTTATTACATATAGAAAATTCATCTAATATTGGGATAAAAGATCTGAATAAAGGTGAGTTTCAAGTGACCCAACTAGTGGATAACGATGGAGATGGTACTATGGATGTCATTTTATTTCAACCTGAAGTGGCTCCAAAATCGGTAGCTAAATTTGAAGTGGTGACTATTACCGAAGTAGAACAACCTAAAGTAGCCGATTTGTGTTATTCTCGTTTTGTGCCAGAACGTACAGATGACTATACTTGGGAAAATGATAAAGTCGCTTTCCGTGTTTATGGCCCAACGGCACAAAAAATGATTGAAGATAGTATTCCTGGAGGGACGCTTTCTAGTGGTGTTGACGCTTGGTTAAAACGAGTTGAATATCCAATTATTAATAAATGGTACAAAAAAGAAATTGAAACAGACGGAAGTTATCACGTTGATACAGGAGAAGGGTTAGACGATTTTCATGTTGGCGCTAGTCGTGGAGTAGGTGGCATTTCTGTTAAAGTTGATACAACGTATTATTACGCTAAAAATTTTACCAATTGGCGTACGATAACAACGGGACCTCTTAGAACTAGTTTTTATTTGGAATATGAAAATTGGGATGCAGGAGGAAACACAATCACTGAATCAAAAGTCATCAGTTTAGATTTAGGTCAGAATTTTTCAAAATTTAATGTGTCATTAGAAGGTGTTGAAAATATTTCTGCTGGTTTAACCTTGCATGAAAAAGATGGTGAAGTTTCTGGTAATAAAGAAGAAGGCTGGGTAAGCTATTGGCAACCTCATGCGGATTCTGAATTAGGAACGGCACTTGTTGCGACTAAAGATTATATTAAGGATTATGAAATTTATAACAGCGAATTAATGGATCTTAGTAATGTTTACGCCCATCTTAATGTATTAGATAATCAAGTGGTTTATTATGCTGGTTTTGGATGGAAAAAAAGCGGTCAATTTTCTTCACAAAAAGATTGGGAAGATTATATAATTACTTTTTCAAAATGTGTAAATAACCCTTTAGAAATTAGCTTGAATAATTAGTGCGTAAATCAGAAGTTAGTAGTTAAACGCTGTAGAGATAATCTTTCCTCTATAATATTGTTTTATTTTAAGGTATAGAAAAACTATGGCTTTCTTCTAATCTGTCCTGGTGAATATCCCATTTTATTTTTAAATACTTTTGAAAAATAGAATAGCGAGTTAAACCCTGTTTTAGCTGAAATTTCTTTTAATGAAAGTGAGGTGTTAACCATAAGTCGTTTTGCATGCTCTAGTCGTTCTTGTATAAGATATTGCTGTAAAGAAACACCTGTATTATTTTTAAATACCGTACGAAATCTGTTATAACTTAAATGGTGTTCACTAGCTAGTTGCTTAAAGTCTACCTCAGTATTAAGGTTTTCTCTTATAAAATCTATTATTTTCTTACAAAGCTCTTCTTCACGATTACCTTTTTCTTGGTTTTCATAAGAAATTACATATGCAACCAACTGTAAAACAATACCGGCTAAAATTTTTCTAAACCCTGGACTATTTCTTTTAACTAATTTTATAGATTGATTAAATAAAAATATCAGCTCATCCTGATATCCCATTTGTTTAACATAGGATGAATTATTGGGAAATAAATCTTTGAGTATTTTATTAGATAAAACCTCACCCCTAATGCCCATCCAATACTCTTCCCATCCTGTATCTTCATCTGGTTTGTAGTTGTGCCATTCTCCTGGATATAGTAACATAACATCTCCAGAATTCACCTCCCATTTACCAGATTTTGTCTCTAGTGTACCTTTCCCGGTAGGAACATAAACAAGATAACATCCAGGCAGCGTTCTTCCCATGGTTTGTTCAAAGTCATGCGTATCCGGATGACCTTCCATTGGGTATGAAGCTCCAGGGTAAATATGCTGATAGCCACATGTAGGCACATAAACACCCCAAACCTCTGCTTCAGGGTCGTCAGCTAAATAATGAAAAAAACTATCCATAACCAACCAAATGTAGACATTTTGAACAACAAAACCAACAAAACGTCTATTGTTTGGAATAGGTGATTCCTCTAAGTTTGTAACTCATCCATAATGGTGGAAACGTTTCTTAAGCCGCTATAATCAATTTTCATCGCGTCAATTTATAATAGCAAAAATTAACAGTTTACAAATTTGACATTTAGGTATGAAAATAGTAAAAAATTAAAATGATAGAGCTAGAACCAAAGGTTATAAGACAAAAAACACATAAAGAAAAGACTTTGGCTCATAAAACGTCTATGCCAAACCCTCAAATTGAACTCGATTACTCATTAACAGGTAAAAATGCTACTAGAGCTATAGAATTAGGATTGGCTGAAGCAGATTGGTATCAAACTCCTGTACCTCGCAAAACGATGCGAAAATTATTGGTACGTAAAGATGGACCAGCTATAATAGATACTTTGCTACTCATTACTATTTTAATCAGTACAGCGGTAGCTTCTATTATGCTTTGGGGAACTTGGTGGGCTCTAATTCCTTATCTTATTTATGCGGTGTTTTATAGCACAAGTTCAGACTCTAGATGGCATGAGTGTAGCCATGGAACAGCATTCAAAACGGATTGGATGAATAATGTCGTTTACGAAGTGGCCTCTTTTATGGTTATGAGAGAATCCGTAGTTTGGCGTTGGAGTCATACACGTCATCACAGTGATACTATTATAGTGGGACGCGATCCGGAAATTCAAATTCCGCGTCCACCGAACATCAAAAATCTCATTTTGTCTATATTTAATTGGGGAGGTTATAAGACATTTTTTCCAAGTTTAATTAGGCATGCTTTTGGAAAAATTACGGCATCAGAAAAAACGTATATTCCAGAAACTGAATTTGGAAAAATTTTTACTATAGCCCGTATTTACTTAGTAATTTATGTTGTAGTCATTGGTTTGTCAATAATTTTAAGTACTTGGATTCCCATATTTTTATTTGTACTTCCTCAGATATTTGGTACTTGGTTAATGATTGTTCACAACACAACACAACATGCTGGTTTAGCAGAAAACGTTTTAGATCATCGTTTAAATTGCCGTACCGTTTATATGAACCCGATAAGTAGATTTATTTATTGGAACATGAATTACCATACAGAACATCATATGTTTCCACTTGTACCCTACCATGCACTTCCTAAACTACACGAACTTATAAAAGACGATTGTCCGCCAGTATATACCTCTATTTACGATGCATGGTGTGAAATATTACCAGCGATAAAAAGACAAGTTAAAGAACCTGGATATTACGTGAAGCGTAAATTACCAGAAGCAAAAAACGCAGCGCCAGAAGGTTTAGTGAAATCCAATGTATTACCGGATTCTGAAGGCTGGTTAGAAGTTTGTGCTAACAACGATTTAGAGGTTGAAGATATTATTAGATTCGATCATGTAAAGAAAACCTTTGCGCTTTTTCGTGATAATCAAGGCTGTCTTCATGCAACAGATGGTATTTGTACACATGGCAATACACACTTAAGTGAAGGTTTAATTAAAGGTAAAATCATAGAATGTCCAAAACATAATGGACGTTTTAATATTGAAGATGGTTCTCCTGCTCGTGCTCCTATTTGTCAAGGATTGGCAACTTATCCCATCGAAAAACGAAACGATAAAATCTGGCTAAATATTGAAAAGGCAGGTGGAGCAGGTTCTCGCAAAAAAAAGAGCTATGATTTAAAAGTAATTAGTAACCAAAATGTTTCAACATTTATAAAGGAACTTATTCTTGAGCCTATAAATACGAACGAAAAAATAGAATTTGTGCCTGGAGATTATATGCAAATTAATATTCCGGAATACAATCAAATACAATTTAATCAATTTGATATTCCAGAGCCTTATGCTGCCGTTTGGAATCATCAAAGAATTTTCGAATTAAATAGTTGTAATGCAGAGGTTGGTCGTGTTAATAATTACTCACTAGCTAGTAACGGACTGAAAGAGCACACACTTAAATTTAATGTTCGTATAGCAACTCCTCCACCTGGTCAAGACTGTCCGCCAGGTATTGGATCTAGTTATATTTTTCACCTAAAACCAGGTGATCGCGTATCAGCTATTGGTAGTTTTGGGGATTTTCATATAAAACCAACACAGAGAGAAATGGTTTATATTGGAGGTGGAGCTGGTATGGCTCCAATCCGTTCTCATATTGCGCATCTCTTCGAAAATGAGACAACCCATAGAAAAGTGAGTTACTGGTATGGAGCACGCTCTAAGCAAGAAGTTTTTTATGATGATTATTTTGAAAGTATTCAAGATGCACATGCTAATTTCAATTTTAAAATAGCACTTTCTGAACCATTAAAAGAGGATAAATGGGCAGGACAAACGGGTTTTATTCATCAAGTTGTTTTTGATAATTATTTAAAAACACATCCAAACCCTAAAGCCATAGAGTTTTACTTATGCGGCCCACCAAAGATGATTAAAGCATGTACTAAAATGTTAACGCAACTAGGGGTGACACCTCATCAAATCGCTTTTGATGAGTTTTAATGCTGAATGATATGAACATTGTTAATGATACTACAAATACAGCTTCAACTTGGGGACTTTATGACCAAATGCGACCACAGGAAATTGAAGCGATTCAAAAGAAAACACCTATTGCTTATTTGCCTTGGGGAGCCATTGAATATCATGGAAGTCATAATCCTACTGGTCTTGATAGCATAAAAGCGTTTAGTATGTGCAAAGACTTAGCAGAAAAAAACGGAGGTCTTGTTTTTCCTGTTGTTAGTTTGGCGGCTAATTTAATTAAATCCTATCCTGGTGTAAACTTCCCTCAGCATTCTATTGAATTTTCAGAGAAACTCATTAGGCTTGCTTGTAAAGAGTATTTGGAACAACTGGTGATGCAAGGTTTTAAAATTATTGTTTTATTATCTGGACATGCCGGAGAACCACATCTCACCATTTTAAAAAGTGTAGCAGAAGAATTTAATAATAAATATCCAGATAGGAGATTTTGGGTATTAGCAGAATTCGATATTTTACCAGATGATCTATTGGTCGCTAATCATTCTGCTATAGGTGAAACGTCCTTACAATTATACTACGCACCTAAAACGGTAGATTTAGAAACTTTACCAAAAGATAGATTAATTACGCTAGAATTAGATGCTGTTTCTGGTGAAAATCCACGATTAGCAAGCAAAGCCTTAGGTGAAAAGATTGTAAAATTATTTCTAATAAATGCATCCTCAGTAATAGAAGAGTTAAAACAAAAATATTTATGAAATATAGAAAATTAGGAAGAACAGGTATAGAAATTAGTGAAATCAGTTTAGGTACCTGGGCTTTTGGTAATAAAGTTTATGGTGGTGTTGATGAAAAAGATGGGATAAATACCATTCATGCCGGTATTGATATGGGTGTAAATATTTTTGATACAGCACCGCAATACGGAACTCCAGAACAAGATGGTGTTGCCGAAATTGTTTTAGGAAAAGCATTAAAAGGCAAACGTGATAAAGTGCATATTTCTACAAAATTTGGACGAAACCCGACCATTAAAAATGGAGCATCTCAATTCTATAAATCACGCATAGTTGATTCCGTTGAAGAAAGTTTAAAACGGTTACAAACCGATTATATTGATGTGTTGTTTTTTCATTCCCCTTTTTCACCTGAAGAAATAAATGATGATGTTTGGGAAGGGATAGAACACGTTAAAAAGCAAGGTAAAGTACGCTTTATAGGACATTCTATTTCCATGTTTCATCAGACTGAAAATATGGCGCGTGAATGGGCAAAAGAAGGTAAAATAGATGTCATTCAAGTGGTGTTAAGTTTAATGAATAAAGAATCTCAGGAATTAATTGAAGAATTACAAGAATACCCAATCGGTGTCTTTGGGCGCGAGTGTTTGGCTAACGGATTTTTATCTGGAGCTATTACTAAAGACACAAATTTTGCAGAAGGCACATTGAATGCACGTTATTCACGTGAAGAAATTGCAGAGCGCGTGGACCAAGTAGAAGCTTTTAAGTTTTTACTGAGAGATGACATTAAGAACATGCCACAAGCAGCATTACGTTGGGTATTGGATCAGAAAGGGATTTCAACAGTTTTATCAGGAGCTAAAAATATAAGTGAATTAAAAGGAGCTGTCTCTGCCTCAGAAGCAAAACCTTTTACGGAAACAGAATTAAATTTGGCAAAAGAGGTATTGAAAAAAGATTTTGAACCTGCTTAAAGCTTGTCATCCATCTTAATAAGTAAGAAAACAATATTATATCAAAGTATATAATTAAAAAACCTCCAGCACAATGTATTTCGTTGTACTGGAGGTTTTTTTTAGTATGATTTAAATACTATCTTAGGTAGCTACTTTTACTCATCTTCTAACGTCACTGTTAAGATAGGAGCTGTAGCTGCTGTCTCTGCACTATCAAACTGTAAATGCGCCCAAAGTGGCATGTCATCTCTGTTAGCACCAATTCTAAGGAACATGAATTCTCCTGCACTTGCTCCATTATCATATTGGTTATTCATAAAGGTTGCTAAGGTCATTGCAGAAGGATCGTCCATAACAAACTCTCCTACCGCATCACCATTTTGGATAAAACCTTGTTGAATTGCAGTAGCATTAGCATCGGTATCATAATCTCCTGTAAAATAGTCTGTAGATAGAACCTCTGAAGTTGATCTGGCAGCTATAGCGTACACATCAAACTCTACGGGAACCCAAGAGTTATTATTAACTACATTGACCTTTAAAACGGCTGATTTTACTCTTTTGCCATCAGGAATTTCTGGCAAAGCAAAAGGCATCACACCTACCACTTGATCATCACCTCCAACTCCTGTGGCAACATGGCCACCAAACAACTGGGTCCATGTAGCATCCACAGAGCCTCCACTCCAAATTGTAGCATCTGCTGTGTCCGCAGTTACATCAAAGGCGGCGTTTGGATCAACAATCTCAATGGTAAACGTTAAATTAGAAGATTCCACACCATTGTTAGCTACTATAGTAATTTCGTAGGTTCCTAAATCACAACCTCCACAATCGGTATATGGATCAAAGGTCATAACTCCTGATCCAAAACCGTTGTCAACAAAATTTGCAAATTGTGGTAAATCATTTGCTTCCATGGTAATATTGCCTCCTAATGGATCTACAGCTTCTATGTCCACGTCTAAAACAGCTCCTTCTGCTAAAACCACATCGTCTACAGGTAAAAAAACGGGAGCTTGGTTTTGTGTTAAAGTTGTGATTTCCATATTTAACACTCTATGTGTTCCTGGGTCGTCTAAATTAAAATTACCAGCCACCATAGACCAATAGTCTTGGTGTGTGATTTTACGTCTAAATTTGTAATCTTGCCCAATTTGTACAACATCTCCACCTTGCTCATTGGCGTATATATCATAAGTCATAGTAACGGCGTTGACGTCCATTTTTACATGGTACGTTACACCTGCATGATATTCTAGCTCGTTATCTGCTGCATATCCCGTATCATCATAAGCATCTATTTTTCCGGAAGGATTTAATCTTACAATACATGAGTTATCAGAATACGTCGTTGCTATACCATCTAAGATACCTACAACACCATCCATGATGTCTTTACTCGGAATCATATCAAATTCAACAGTAAATGTTCCTGTTTGAGTGCCTTGTGGAATTGGAATTGATTGCCATTCATTAATTCTACTCGTGTAGCCATCGAGATTACCTCTAAAATTAAAGACTACTGTTTTCTCATATCCAGAAGGTCTGGTGGCAATGAAATTAACTCTTTTTGACTCTTCTTCAGTAGGAGCATAAGTATAATTTAAGTTATTGCTCAATACCTCACCGGTCTCATCGTCTACCCATTGTACAGTGGTGTCTTCACTAGGTGATACTTGTAAGTTTAGGTCTAATGTTTCACCAATTAAAACATCGTAGCCTTCCCACGCAATACCAGTTATGTTATCTCCTTCACCCCAAAAATAAACGGTTAAATCCGTGTCAGATAGTGTTGGATTTTCTACATCGTCTTGACTACAAGATGATGTAAGAAGTAATAAAAGACTAAAAATATAGGCACTATAATTCTTTATTTTCATAATGTGTTTTTTTATAAATCAACTCCTCTTGTTAAACTATTATCCCACCAAACTGGTGCTCCCCAAAAATTGACACCATTGTCCAAATGCGCTTCTAAATTGTCGCGATTAAAATTCATTTCTGTATTAGGATATGGTAATTTTCTAGGAATTAAACCATTTAATGCTTGATCGGTATAGGCGTTATCAGTTGTTGGTTTAAGTACAGGGAAGCCTGATCTTCTCCAATTTGCAAAGCCTTCTATACCATTGTAAAAATTATTAACATAATGTTGCATGTTTATAGCCTCCATTTTATCTGCAGTATTGTTCCATAAATTTTCAGTATAAACATCGGAATTAATATCTAAATTAGGTTCAGCACCTAATATTGTTACTAGTTCATCAATGTTAGCAAAAATGGCATTTTTATAATGGGTTTTAGCATCACCACCAAAATTACTCCAACCTCTTAGAGCTGCTTCTGCCAACCAAAGTTCTACTTCAGAATAGGATTGATATATTGATGGTAAATCTATACGTGTTAAGTCTCTTTTTACTTGAAGTGATTTAAAATATTTATCAATTTGAACGGTTCTTCCATTTTTTTCAACAAAGCGTGGAGACCAAACATCTGCTGGTGCATCTTCAGCGGCTTCAAATAAGAAGTATCCAGGTGGATAGCCTTCAATAACTCCGTAAGTTGCTAAATATTCATCTGTAATCTCTACACTCGTTTCTGTTGAAGATTTTGAATTATAACGTGACGTGGCATCTTCTTGGTAAGCAGCGTACATTCCAAACATCATTAACAGTCTAGGGTCATCGTTGTCTCGCAAGTACGAGATATAGGTCTCACAGGCCACCATTATTTCCTCTGAAAAATTTTGGACTTGTGAAAATCCATTTCCTCTAATTTCTGAGGCACCACTTGTGCTTACAGTAAAATCACCATGTTCTACTTTTGCAGCATCATCAATATTTTCCATTACTCCGTCTTCAATAGCTAATACGGCTTCTGTTTCGGCTTTAGACAAATTAACATTGACTAATCTCATGGCGTATCTTAATCTTAAAGAATTTGCAAATTTTCTCCATCTTTCTACATCACCATTATACATTAAATCACCTTCTAAAGCTTTAGAGTCGTCGAGTTGAGCGGCAGCTTCTTTCAATTCTTTAAAGAAATCATTATAAATATCTTCTTGATTATCATAAGCCGGATGTAAGTTATCGTCTTCAGCTTGTGCTCCAGCTTCAAAATAGGGTAAATCGCCATAGGTATCTGTTAGTTGAGCAAAGATCATCACTTTTAATATTCTTGCTACAGCCTCGTAATTTACAAGTTCTGGATTTTGTTCAGCTTCTTCAATAGCATATGTTAAATCACTGATCTCACGATAAGAGCTTTTCCACATATACTCCATATAACTTATATCGAGTTTATAAGTTTGCCCATGTGACACGGTCCAACCATCTGAAATCATTTGCGTAATTGACATGTGATAAGCCGCTAAAGACCTCCATTGTGTTTCTCTATCTCCTGAGTAGCTAGTTTGCACTTTAGAAATTAAGGTTTTAGGATTGGCTATAGTTGAGGTTGTAGGGTCAACATTTATGTCGTTAAAATCTTCGCAACTAGTGGTTAGTGTTAACGTAGACACTAGTAATATTAATAATTTTATACTTGTCTTCATTTTTTAAAATTTTGCAGTTAAGTTAAATCCGTAACTTCGTCTTTGTGGTAAAGAGCCATATTCATAGCCTTGTCCATTACTAATGTTGTAAGTTGATTCAGGATCGACATTTGGTACATTTGAATGAATTAACCATAAGTTTCTACCAATAATAGAAAAGGTTAAACCATTTAGAAATTTAATGTTTTTTAATTGTTCTGGACCTAATGAATAAGACAAAGAAACTTCTCTTAATTTTACGTAAGACGCATCATAAATGAAAGGTTTTATAATATGTGAATTTGCAATACTACCCCAATAATCCTTAGGATCAACATACACATCGTTTGGTCGGTAATTAGGACTTCCGTCTGCACCAACGCCATCTTCAATAACTCCTTGTGCTAAATAACCACCCGTAGCGACCCAGTTTGAAGGCAGCTCACCTGCACTTTCTCTTTGGGATTCTGACAGAGCCCATCCTTCTCTACCTTCTAGAGTACCAATATGGGCACCTTGTTGGTATAATTTCTGATTGGTCATAGATAATATATCTGCACCAGATTTAATTTGAATTAAAGCTCTTAACCTAAATCCTTTATATTGAATACCATTGGTGATACCTCCAGTAAATTTATATTGTCCGTTGCCTAAAGAAACTTGCTCATCGGATCTTAACGGTAACCCATTAGGACCCATTATAGGTGTCCCATCTTCGGTACGTTTAAAATCGTATCCCACAATATCACCATAAGAGCCACCTTCTTCAGCCGTGATTAATGAGCTAATCCAATCGGCTCTTGCAATGGTTTGTGTTTTAGCTTCTTCATGTAATTTAACAATTTTGTTTTCATTATTAGCAAAATTGAATGTTAAATCCCAACGTAGATCCTCTGTTTTGATAGGTACAATATTTACCATGACTTCCCATCCTTTATTATTGATTTCACCTGCATTTATACTAGCGGATTCAAAACCATTAGAATTAGAAATTGGGATGTTCATTATTTCGTCATAGGTCGTTTGATTGTAATAGGTAACATCTAAACCAACTCTCCAATTAAATAACTTTGCGTCTAAACCAAACTCATAACCTTTCGTTCTCGACGGATTAATATTTGTAAAATAGGTAATATCATTAACCGTTGAAAAATTTGCACCGTTTGATGAATACGGGTAATCGAAAAAAGTATTGTATGCATATGGATCAGTATCTCCACCAACTTCAGCATATGAAGCTCTTAATTTGGCATAAGATATCATTTTCGATCTTAGGCTTTCTATAGCTTTGGTTAAGACCAAAGCTCCAGTAAATGACGGATAAAAATAGCCGTTATTTCCTTTTTTTAAAGTAGATGACCAATCTTGTCTTCCGGTGACATCTAAAAAGGCATAATCTTTAAAACTAACATTTGCAAACCCATAAAATGATCTTACTTCTTTTCTAGGGTTTTGTCGTCCTACAATGAATTCATTATAGTTATTTATAGAGATCACATCTTCTGAACCTTGGTTTTTACCAAGAATAGTATTTGTTGAACTTTCATAATTCATAATGTTTCCACCAAGGCTAGCTCCAATAGTCCAATTATCATTAAGCTCTTTATTCGCAGAAAATAGAAATTCAGTATTAATTTCAGTAGTTCTTGAATCTATTTTTGTTAATTCTCCCCATTCAGCTAAAGGAGTTGTTCTGGGTGAGTAATTATAATAATCGTATGTGAATGTATCTATACCTGATTTAAATTTGAAATCTAGCCAATCTGTGATATTATAGTTTAAAGAAGCATATCCTAAAACTCTATTCTTCTTAGACTCATTTTTCATATTATACAATGAATAGTAAGGATTTATAATTCGTGTTGCAGAGTTCCAAAACACATAATCACCATTTGCATCTGTAGCGCTATCTCGTAACCATTGCTGGTCAATATTTCCTGGTAAGCCTAAAAGTGCTAAAGCCGTATTTGCACCGGAATAGCCCAAGTACGGTCTATTATCAACATCTTCTAAGGTGAAATTGACTTTGGCATCTAAAGTTAATTTCTCCCACATTTTCATATAACCTTTTAAAGTAAAGTTATTTCTATGCAAACCACTATTTGGAACAATATCCTCCATTTTTACATCGGAAGCAGAAAATAATAAGTTGGCAGATTCATTTCCACCAGATAAAGAAATGGTGTTTTGAATGGTATAGCCTGTTCTAAAAAAGGACTCAATATTATCTTTTTTTACGCCGTAATCTCTATACTGACCATCGAAAGAGATAAATTGTAAATTAGGATCCATTTTACCACCCCAACTCCACATGCCTGTTGCGTCACCAATATCTCTCGGTGGAGTTCCGATACCTTGACCATACACATGTTGAACATCTTCGTATCCACTTATAACCTCATCAAACGTAGAGTTGGTTGAAAAATTAATATTAAATTTAGATTTCGAGTTTTTCTTAAACGATTTCGTTGTAATTAAAATAACACCGTTTCCACCTCTAGAACCATATAGTGCAGCAGCAGCTGGTCCTTTTAAAACAGATATCGTTTCTATGTCATCTGAGTTTACCGAAGAAATACCGTCTCCTAAATCTTGGCCACCATATTGTCCGGCTTGGCCAAAAGAGTTGTTGTCCATTGGTACTCCATCAATAACGTATAATGGTTGATTAGAGCCATTAAATTTTGTGTTTCCACGAATAATAATTTTAGATGACCCACCCGACCCTGTATTTGGTTGTGCAATATCTACACCAGCCACTTTACCTGCCAATGAGTTAACAGCATTGATACTTTTTATCTCCGCGAGTTCTTCACCATCGACTTTAGATATGGCATAGCCTAGGGCTTGTTCCTTACGAGAAATACCAAGAGCAGTAACCACGACTTCGTTAAGTGCTTCTACCGACTCCACCAGTTGAATATTGATCACGGTATTATCACCTATTGTTATTTTTTGGTCAGAGAAACCAATATAACTGAATTGAAGCACATCTCCTTTTTCTGCTTCTATAGAATAATCACCATTAAAATCTGTATTCGTTCCTTTGTTTTTGCCTACAACAAGAATAGATACACCAGGCATTGGCATTTCGTCTTCTAATGACGTAACTTTTCCTGTTATTTGAATTTCTTGAGCTTGTAAAACAGAAAAGGATGTTATCATACAGACACAGAGAAATACAGTGAGTTTAAAATGTTTTATTCTCATAAAAAATTGAATTTAGAATTATTGGGCTTTTAAAGAAACGACAAAAAAGCACCCAAAAGAGTTAGTTATTAGTAATACAATGGAATATTATTATATTATTCTCAAATATATATATATAATTTTCTAATTTCATAATGATATATGCTATCCATATGAATAAAAGACAAATCTTATAAAGGTTTGAACAGTATGTATAAATTTCCGTTTTTAATTGATGCCGTTAAATATTAGACCATCGAATTAAAGCCTCTAAATAGTAGTAATCGGCATAATTGAGTGGTGCATCAGTTTCATTATTCTCATGAAAATTACCCACAGAATGTTTTAGGATAAAACCTCCGTTTTGGTTCTTTTGAGCTAAATAGTCATTAGATGAAAGTGTTCTTAAGATGGTTTCGGTGTAATCTAGATATTCATTTTTACGTGCTGTATCAAATGCCTGTAATTCTAATAATGCGGATGCTACAATAGCAGCAGCTGAGGCATCTCTAGGAATCTCTTCTGTACTCTCGGCATCGTAATCCCAATAAGGGATATTATCATTTGGAATTTTATTGTTACTCATTATATAATTGGCTATGTTCTTGGCTTGCTCTAGGAATATTTTATGTCCCGATTCTTTATAAGCTTCCGTATAACCATATAAACTCCATGCCTGTCCACGTGCCCAAGCAGATTCGTCAGAGTAACCTTGAAAATTCACTTTTTTACGTACGTTACCTGTAATATGGTCGTAGTCAATGATATGATAACAACTGTAATCAGGTCTATACTGATTTTTAATCGTAGTTGTGGCATGTGCATTCGCAATAGTTGAATACGTTGAATCTGACGTATGCTTAGTGGCTTGGTATAGTAAATTCAGGTTCATCATATTATCAATAATAATAGGCATATCTAATCCTTTCCCTTGAATCCATGGCGCATCAGTATCCCAAGATTGGATGACTTTTGCAACAGGTCGATAACGTGTACTTAATGATTTTGCCGCATCAATAACGGCTTGTTTATAGATTTCGTTTCCCGTAAGACGATAGCCTTGTCCGAAAGAGTTTTGTATCATAAATCCAACATCGTGATTCCATTTTACAAATTGAGCAGAGTCTAAGGCTTCTGTAAATTTTTCGGCCTCTAATTTCCATTTATTATCTTTTGTGTGTTCGTATAAATACCACAGTGAACCTGGAAAGAAACCACAAGTCCAATCTTGTTTGTGGGCCATTCTAAGCGATCCATCTTTGTTTAAACTTCTAGGGTTCAATAATGGTGAAATGGTGTCTATTTTATGTATTAAATAATCATACTGATGTTCTGCTAACGAAAAAACGCGTTTCACGAGTTCTTGTTTTGTTTCTTCTTTTTGTTCTTTAACTTCAACCTTATTTTTACAGGATGTTAAAATTAAAATCGAAATAGTGATTGCTATAAATCTTATTGACGATGTCATAATTTTTAATTTTTTATAAAATTTATTGTTTTTCTGCTAGGGTTCTTCTCGATTCCAATTCACCCTCAATTTTATCCATAGTTTTATTATCAAGTGGATAGAAACTCATAATACCAGCGACAAGAAAACTACCTGCAGCAGGAATTAAACTTACCATTAAAAGAATTCCAAAAGCAGATTCCGTTGTTTGTACTGTATTTGCCTTAAATCCATAAAAAGCTAATATCCAGCCTGCGAGAGCGGCTCCAATCGTAAGCCCAAATTTTTGAGCCATAGTGGAAGCCGACATAATTAAACCAGTAGCACGTCTGTTATTTTTCCATTCAGAATAACTTGCCGTATCTGTATACATCGCAAATAGGATTGGAGCTGGTGGACCTGAAGCTAAACTGACAATGATATTAAGCGCAAATATCATTGTTATATTAGATTTGTCGACAAAGAAGAATAGGGCTGTAAATGTACCAGCAATGAGTTGGCACGCAATGACAACTTTCTTTTTACCAAATCGGTTACAGAGTTTCTCAGTAAATGAAATGGCAATGATAGTGACTATTGTTCCAGACACTAAAAACGAACTTACTAGCGATTCATCTTCTATGTAGTATTTAAAATAATACATAACCGAGCCATATCTAATGGCAACATACGCCAAACTTATAACTCCAATTACTAAAAGCACCAGCCAAGGCTTATTACCAAATAAGTCTTTAAAGTCATTTTTGATGTTTGTTTTTTGTTCTTTAGGAGGTGACACACGCTCTTTAGTGGTATAAAATGTGGTTAGAAACATGATGACGGACATAATTCCAAATACAATCATGACTCCTTGAAATCCTTTTGCTTCATTAACTACTTGTACCGTTAATTCCTTGGATGAAATAGATTCATCAAAATAGGTTGAAGGATTTAACGTATGCGTTCCAAAGCCTTCTTCGAGATATAAAATATCTGTTGTATCATCTATTTCACTTTTTAGATCATTTTTATAAACAATTATGGTAACGTTTTTAGTTAAAAGGTCTTCTTCTCCTATATCTGCATTTAAAACTAATTTTGAAGCTCCAACACCATGTTCGGTAATCACAATTTGATTAGAATCTAATTCAGCTGAAAACACACTAGTATTATCTCCGCCAATACTGTTTACTAAAGGAAGCGTTAAGGCTTGTACCAATAATCCACCAGTAAACGCAAACATAAATCTGTACTGTGAAAAACTGGCGCGCTGTGAAGGACTTGCAGAAACAACTCCCATCAATGAAGAATAGGGAATATTTATAGCCGTATATACCATCATCATTAGCGTATAGGTTACATAGGCATATATAATTTTACCTGTAAGGCTGAAATCTGGTGTTGTAAAAGTAAGTACACCTACCAGTGCAAATGGTAAGGCTAACCACAAAAGAAAAGGACGGAATTTACCCCATTTTGTATTGGTACGATCTGCAATAAGTCCCATTACTGGATCGTTAATGGAATCCCATATTTTTGTAATTAAAAACATAGTACCCACGACAGCTGCTGGCAAGCCAAAAATATCGGTATAAAAATACAGTTGAAAAATCATTAAGGTCTGCCACACCAGATTTGAAGCTGTATCTCCTAAACTAAAACCTATTTTTTCTTTTATCGATATATTTTCCTCGATACCAATATTTTGTTTGTCTAACTCCATTTAATTCGTTTTAGTTTTTCCTATTTGAAAATTTATAGATATTTCCTTTTGGTTTAGTCCAGATTTAGGTACTTCAATAAAATTATCTGTTTGTTCTTTCCCGTCAATTAACATCTTTTGTATCTCACCTCGTGTTATGGTGATATGGAATGTAGTCCCTCTAAAAACTCTTGTATACGTTACATTGTCCCAAAATGAAGGAATTTGCGGGTCAATTGTAACCCCTTTTAGGGTTCTTTTGAAGCCTAAAAGATTATCAAAACAGTTGAGCATATTCCAAGCTACAGTACCTGTTCTCCATGGATCATCAGAGACGTGTATATCTTTTCGTAATGCCGATGGACCAACATAACTATTGGGTTGTGCATAAGGTTCTGATTTCTCCTCAGAAGGTAGAATTCTTTTAAAGGTTTCAAAGGCTTTATCGTTTCGTCCTGTGGCATAATCTGCGGCAATTTTAAAGGATGCAGCATGACAATACACGTTTCCATTGGTAAAATTGCCTTGTGGAATTCCTGTAATAGAGCCGATGTCTTTATTGTATTTTGTAAATGGTGGCCAATTATGAACAGGACCAACAGGTGTATCTACCATTGGTTCCATTTTTTTCATGATATCCTCATATTTTTCGGCATCAATAATACCTGCAAGTACGGCCCAAGACTGCGGATTTATAAATACTTGCCCTTCTTCTGAGGCATTATCACCGACCTTATTTCCAGCATCCGTGTAAGCGTAAATAAAGTGATCTTCATCCCAACCATATTTTAAGATATTCGCTTTTATCTCATGATATCTTTCGGCACATTGTGCTTCTATTGTTGTGGCACCTTTCCAAGCTGCAATTTCTTCAACCACTTTAAGTGCTTTAGCTAGTGCAATACTCATCCAAACACCTTCTCCTTTTCCTTCCGCTCCAACACGGTCCATTAAATCATTCCAGTCTCCATGTCTTATTAAGGCCAGGCCATGTTCTCCTCGGTCGTTCCATAAAAAATCTAAGGCTTTTAAGTTATGTTCCCAAATGGTATCTTCTCCGCTATCAGAATATACTACAACTCTATCTAAGATGCTAAGATCCCCTGTTTCTCGAAGGATTGAATATGTGGCATGGCTGATCCAACTTGGTGAGTCAGAATAATGTTTATCCGCTGCAGCAACCTCCATGGAAGATACTCTAAATGCTCTTGGACAAAATCCGCTGTTTTTCTGGTTTTCGAGTGCTTTTTCTAACATTTTTAGAGCACGGTCTGGATCTACGATTGCTACACCTGCGGCATCTTGAAGTGTATCGCGATAGCCCTTAAAATAAAACCTAGCCCAATCTGCCATAAGATGTAACTGATGTTTCATCCACACATTAAATAGGTTATTAAAATCGGCATCTGGTGTATTTAATTCTGAAAGGCCTAATCTGGCTATATTTTGTTTTTTAATCGTTTCTAGTTCGGCATCAATAAGAGTACTATTGGCATATAAAGCTGTAAATTCATCGGCTTCGGCTTCATCAAATACAATACCCATTACAATATTGATGCGTTGTTCAGCTCCATCATTTAGATTCAAATTATGCTGTAAGGCTGATACCATATATTCTGTTGAAGCATCACTATCACTTAATTGTCCTTTAACGATACTGTCGGGCATTTCAAAACTAAGGTTGTGACCTAAGAATACATCTTTACTGATGTCAAAATGATCAAAAGGTACATCCGTATAGGTAAATGCACGATACTTCTCTGTCATAACACTTACCGATCGGTTTCTAAAAAACAATCGTTGTTTTTCTCTATCGTGATAACCATCAACGGCAGAATTATAGCCATAGGTTAGATTTACTCCATCTAAAATCACTTTTGCGACGCTAAATACAGATATGTTTCGTGGTCTACCTGATTCATTAAATACCTTTACCGACCATATTTCACCAGCTTCTTTCCGAGGCACAAATATTTGAAACGTGACTTTGATGCCATTTTTCTTACTCTCTAAAATGGTGTATCCTAGTCCGTGAGTACAGCTATACGTATCCAATGCAACACCAGTTGTATTTGGTGATGCTGACCATACGTCGTTCGTCTCATTATCTCTTAAGTAAATATGTCGTGGTGCACTTCTATCATCTTGTTTTCCAAATAGGTTAGTAAGCACACCTGCTTCATTTTGATACAATGAAAAGCCATTAAGATTTTGACCAACACTGGCTAGGTATTTTGGATTCCACAACATGTTAAACCAATCGCGAGGCGGTTGTGAATTTGTTATTTTATATTCAAGTCCGTTATTTATATAACTACCGTATTTCATATTACTGTTTTCTAAATTTTTATAATGCTATATTTTGTTTTCCCCCAACAAGAGAAACCGATTGTCCATGCCATTTAAACTCACCCGTAAGATCTTCTGGCATTGAAATCTCTGCATTTATAGTATTGTTATTTTTTGAATAGCGAATTGTGATCATACCTTGAGGATGCGGGAATTGGACATTAAGTGTTTTTAATTTTCCTAAATTTGGTTCTATTACAACCGATTTGAATGAATGTTCGCCTGGATATATACCAGCAACGGTATGAAGAAAATCGAAATTTGGACTCGAGCTCCACGCATGACATTCTGAGCGCGGATTAATGTCCGTTTCTCCATAGGTCGTCATGCCATCATCAATCATACCTCTCCAAGAATCTAATAAATCAAAATATAAATCTCCTAAACCTACCTTTTGTAAAGCTCTAAATAGATAAAATTTAAAATAAATGGTCGCTTGAAAAAGACTTTCATCTTCAAGAACTTTTTTCATTATTTCAGATTGCACATCTCGCTTAAACGTATCGGTTAATATTCCTAAGATATTTGTGTGCTGTGAGAATTCTTTTTTATCAGGTGTTTCGGCAATAAGACCCTTTGTTGTATCAAAACAGCATTCTAAAACTGACTTTTTAATTGTTTTAGACAGTTTTTGATACGAATCGACTTCATGTTCCAAATCAAAATAACTAAATACAGCTTGCGCATGATCTAAGGTTTTTGCAAACTGCAGGGCAATATTAGCTGAATACCCATCGTCTGCACCTTGAGGTATACCACTTGGAAAATCGATAGTCCAATCGGTGAAATTCCACCATTTTAAATTGGTAACCATACCTGTTTCATCAACGCGAGACGCAAACCAATCGATTACCGATTTAATTCCAGGAATGAATTGACGTAAAAATTCAGGATCATTTCTATACATGAAATAATCATAAATCATATCGACCCAAATCAACGAAAAAGGAGGTATAATTTGAATTATATTTGAAGGATAACGACTTTGGGTTAAACCTTCTGAGGTGCGAGAATCATCAAATTGTTGAATGGCTTTTCGCATTAAACGATCATCTCCAGACACATAAATTGAGATTAGCGATGCTATTTTTGTATCACCTATATATTGCAAATTTTCATAATAGGAATCGTAATACATCTCATCGGCAGAATTACGTAATGTTCTCCATGCTGCATCCCAAATTTTACTTAGATACGGATCGCCTGTTTCTACTTTTGCTTTTTCTTTAAATGGATATCCTGTATAAACACCGTGGTAATCTTCTAAAACTAGAGCCTCCTCTTTTGTGGTTATTTCTAGTTCTATGAATCGATACGTTCGTCGTGAAAGTGGCTTGTAAAATCTATGGTCTCCACCATCTGGTAAAAGCATATCATAATACCCAAATATGGATTTGCCTTCAAAATCGTTACGATTCCCTTTTAAATCTACTAGGTTTAAATTACCATCAGAAACTTTTTCATCTGGATTTACATCTTTTATTAAGGCTTCAGCATAGGTGATTTTTATTTCACTGTTTTTTCCATGGCTATACGTTAGTTCAGGATAACCCGTAGTGTGCTGTTTTTGGTCTATTAGAATTTTTACTTTGGAATGTTTAGGAATTATAGTGGCTATATTGTTTAAAAATCCGTCATTTTTTTCAATGCCACTCACGCGAATAATTTCAGGAAACCGTTCTATTTTTTCTTCCATAAAAGGGATGGTTCTTGGTACTAAATGCCAAGCGCCTCCGTATAAAAAACCTCTGCCTACAGCAAACTCCGTAGTTGTACTTTTAGGGTTTAGCCAATCCGAATCGTTAAATTCTAATTGGTTCCAACCCCAAGGGTATTTTGAATCATCAACATGGTCACGTGGTCCAGCCGCGTAATAGGCATTCATCATCTCGCTAGTAATATTAACTGGAGAAAATGCATGGTTTTTAATCACTTTCCAATCGGCACTTCCAGTATTAATATCCAAGTTGAGGTTTCGGTCTGCTTGTAAGATAAAAGCTGTTTGGTAAGTCGATTGCGATACACTTCTGTACTCTCCGAAATTCACGACTTCAGCAGCAATAACATTTTTACCAATATTTAATTTGTCAGCGATATTTAAGGTTTCATAGCGTTGGTGAGCTGTATCTCCAATTGAGGGGCCGTAACAAACACGTTCTCCATTAACAAAAAGTCTATAACGGTTATCGGCAGATACAAAAATGATGAACTCACTCATGTTCTTTTCGAGCGTAAATTCATAACGAAAAAGAAACACACCATAGTCTAGCGTGGATTCACTTGGGTGTGTGATCCATTGTGCCTTCCATGTATGCTTAAGCAAATTTATATCTTTTCCGGACCCATTAACCGTTACTGTTGACTCTGGTCTACTCATATTTATTTTAAAAATTAATCGATTTTAGCTCTAAAAGTTGATACAGGCAATCCGCTATTTGAGGTTAAATTAGCTTCTGTATAGGGCTTCCAAGCGTATCTTATATACAATGGTTTTTTGTGGTTGTTTGGTAATCTAAACGCTACTGTTTTAGCTTTAATAGTCGGTTCAAATTTTTCAAAATTGATATTGTCTGTACTTATTTCAAAACCAATAATAGCTTCTGAAGATTTTGTTTTTAAACCACTAAATTCTCCTTTGAAATGGATGGTATAAGTGTTGTGACTAGAGGTGACGTTATCAAATATTGGGCTTTCATAATCCTTAACCAAATTATAAGTGTCACCGAGTGCCAATAGCGCTAATCGTTCGCCAACCGGTTGTTTGTTTTTTGCATGTGTATCTTGCCGATCACCAACATCAGATATTACAGCCATTTTGGAATTGGGCACTTCATTTAATGATTGGCTTTGCGTAAATCTAAATTCTGGCCATGCAGGTCTGTCTTCTCTACTCGTTAACTGTGTAAAATAAAAAGGGAAGTCATCATCAAAATCTGTTCGCCATAACTGTACCATTTTCTTAAACATAGATTGGTACAACACAGGTGCTTCTGCATTGGATTCTCCCTGATACCATATAACACCTTTAATCGGTGCGTTTTTTATAGGTAATATGCCATTGTCATAATTATAATTTGGCATCCAAGGGTGTTTTTGGTTGGGGTCTTCACTTAATGATATTTGATGTTTTGCGACCGAAATCATCGCATCTTTTTCTTCCGCTTTAGCTTTCCAGCGTTGTTTTACAAAACCTGCTATAGTAGAATCTTGTTCAATTTCTGTTTTAGACAACCAAGATTCAATGGGAGAACCCGGAACGGCATTGTGAATAATACCGATGGGAATATTCAATTCACGTTGTAGTTTTTCTGCAAAATAATACCCAACAGCAGAAAAATACAAAACCTCTTCAGGTGTTGCTTTTACCCAACCTTTAGTATTAAAATACTGGTTGTTTTGAATCTTTTTTAATTCTTCCAAGGTGTGAACTCCGTCTTTACCTGTTGGGTAAGTGGGTTTCATGTTGTAAATTCTTAGGTTAGGGTTATTAGCTTTTTTTGCAATGCTATCTCCATTTAAAGTGCGTTTTAGATCGAGATGCATGTTAGATTGCCCGGAAGCCAACCAAACGTCACCTATTAAAATGTCTGTGAATTGAATTGATTCATTTTCGGATTGAATACTTAAACGATATGGACCGCCTGCTTCTAATGGCTTAAAATTAATGTTCCAGTGTCCGATGCTATCAGATTTAGCATGGATTGTTCTATCATTTAAAGTGGCTATTATTTTTTTATTTGGTTTGGCTGTTCCCCAAACAGGGATGTTATGCTGCCTTTGCAACACCATGTGGCTAGAGAAAACGGCATCCACTTTCAAGTTGTTTTGTGCACTTAAAAAAATGGAATAAAACGTTAGAACAATGAAAAAAGATACAGCTTTAAATTTCATAAAATAGGGAATATGGCGTACTTAAAATTCAGGTTGCGATGTTGTTACTTTTATCTTATCAAACAATGCAAAGGAATCGTTTTGTGGCGCCCAATCTTCGGAAGCCCCTCCATGAAATGTTGAAAAGTAAAAAGAATCAATGTCACCTTGATCCCATAAACGATAGCGGACTTCGGTATCATCAATTACTTTTACACCATCGATCCAAACCTGCATAATGCCGTTTGGTAAATTGTTTTGATTTAATTTTATTCTCTGGGTTAAGCGGTACCATTTTCCGGTTTCAAAATAAATACCTGAATCTACGGAGTCTCCATATTCAGAAGCCATATCCATATAATAAAAATAGACTACGGCCTCAACTCCAGCATTTCTATTAACCCACATGTATCGTGCACTCCAACCTTCACCATTATCGGGATGATTTCCACCTGTATACGTAGAGCCTCCACTTGTTAAACCCGGTAGTTTACCACCTTCTCTAAAATCAAATCCTTCTTCGAAATAAACATAATAGTCTAAATAATATTCATTTGAAGCTGGTAAGGTTTTAATAAATTGAACACCATTAGTTTCTGGTCCAACGGTTCCTTCAGGATAATCTACTTTTAAAACTTGCCCTTTTTCTCCTTCAGGGTCAACAACAATATTGGCGTTATCACCCAGTAAAGACCATCGGATTTCTCCACCTTCGCTTATTAAATTTTGCGTTGTATAGGTGCCTTGTGCTGCGGTTTCAAAATCTAATTCAAAAATTACAGTTTCAGCAATAGGTGTTTGTGGGTCTTCATTACTATCCTCAACGCTTTCCTGAGCACAAGCATTTAGCATAATGCCATTAAAGAATACTATAAATAAGATTGTATTTTTCATAATTCTACTATTTGATAATCCCTAAGTGTTTATAGATAAAGTTTTTGGTGTTCTTAACTGCTATTTTTGATTCTGGAATATCATAATGGCCTTGCCAAACATGCCACATCCCTTCATAAACATCTAACTCCACGTCTTTATTGTTTTCTTTTAGTTGTCGATACATTCTGAGAGAATTGCTCAAAAATATTTCTTTACTTCCCACTTGAATTAGAGTCGGAGGAAAGTCTTTTGAATAATCTCCATACACTGGTGAAACGTATGGGTTTTTCCATTCTTTTTTTGGTGCATAGGCTTCAGCGCAATTTTCTAAAAATCCTTTATAAATTAGTGTAGGATCCGTATCTTTTAATGTATGATATGAGTCTCCGATTTCATCTAAATCTAACCAAGCCGACCATAATACAACAGAACTCGGTAAATTTATTTTTAAATCTCGCATTTTTAAAATTGAACCAACGGTAATTGTACCTCCGGCAGAATCACCATATATCGCAATATGTTCTGCTTTATAAGTTTTTAATAATGCCTTATAAGCCGTAATGACTTCATCTAATATCTGACTACACTTTGCTTGTGGTGCTAAGGTGTAATCAATAGCAATAATTCTTAAGTTGCTTGTATCTGCCAACGGAACACTAGATAGTAACGTGACATCAGCAGGATAAAAAACGAAACCTCCACCATGAATATAAATAATGACCTTGTCGGATTCTTGATAGTTTTTCGGCTTAATATCGATGGCTCTAATGCCATCCAAAAAGATGGTTTCTACTTTAGGCTGAAATACTTCTATTAACTTAGCTAAAGGTTGTTCTGCTTCAATTTGAAACTCCTGTTGTCTCTCTTCCCACACCGAAAAAGGTGCATCATATTTTGGTAAATTTGCTCCAGCATTTCTACCTTCAATCGTCCAATTGCCTAACATCGTTTTAGCCTCTTCTGAAATTGTAGAAGGTATAGCTAATTCGTTTTCAGTCTTGTGGTTAATATTTTTCTTTTCTTGAGAAGAAATTAAAGCGCTATTAGGGGATTGTTTCATTTTTAAATATACTTCTTAATCAATTAACGATTAGTTTTTGAGTAAATGTTTTTGATGTATTTCTTAATTTCAAAATGTATACTCCAGAATTCAATAGTATATCGGCTTGCATTGTATTAGATTGTGTTGGCTGTATATTCTGTTTAAATACTAAACGACCTGTTAATGAATAAATTTCAAGAATAGATTTCTGACTTAACATACGACTAGAAATCGTTACTTTACCATCATTAATAGGGTTAGGATAAATACTAACTGTTGAGTTTTCAATTTCAAGTATTTCTTCGGTATTACTATTATAGGCTTTTCCTAAAGTAAAGGCCGTATCAAAATTTAAAATGGGTCTATAGCTAGGCGTTGTATGGTCTTGAGATGCGATATCCCAATAATTATAGTTCCCTGATCCATTATAGTCTAAACTAAACCTAAAAAATATAAAGTCTCCTGTAACCGCTCCGTTATCTAATTGCGTATTAATATAATTAACGATGTTTTGAGACGAAGAACTTTGAAGATTCCCTTGTGGTGAATTTAAATCTAAAATATCATCTTCTATTGCCGTAGCTGTTAGATCTGTATCGTAAACTCCTGCAAAATAATCGGTACTTAAAATAGTACTACTACTTCTATATGGCAACCCATAAAGATCGACTTTATGCGCTAGGTTTCCTCCATTTTGTAATAGATAAAAATTTAAAGTAGCAGCGGTAAGCCTTTCGTTTTGTGCTAATGCTGGAATCTGAAAAGGAATTATAGCGGATGTTTTATTGTTTGATCCTATTCTATGCGTATGATACCCTACCCACTGCATGCCTCCATTATGATAAACCGTTTGGTCATCCATACCTGCTTCTACGGTGTAGTTGTTTACTTGAGGAATTGCGTTAACTTGTATATTTAATATTGCACTATCATTTAATTCTCCATCATTAACTGTAACAGTTATGTTTGAAGTACCTTCATCTCCTGAAATAGGGGATAGCGTTATTGTTGCTGTTCCATCTCCATTATCAACAAAAGTTGCATAACTAGGGGCATTGTTGATTGCAAACGTTAATGCATCGGCATCGGCATCTGTTGCAGATATATTTATAATTTTAACCTCATCAACATTTAGAGTTTGATTTACTAAAGTAGACAATACAGGCGCGTTATTAACCGTAGTAGAGTCATTATTTACTACAATATTTAAGGTTTCAGTATCAACTGTAGTTCCATCGTTTACAGAAATAGAAATACTATTTGTTGATACATCTCCAATAGCGGGAGCAATAGTTAATGTAGCCGTATTATCGTTATTATCTATTAAAGTTATAAACGAAGGTAAATTGTTTGCTGTAAAACTCAATGTATCTCCATCGGTATCTGTAGCAGATACAATTATATTTAAAGATTCTCCTTCAGTAGTGGTTAGATTTCCAATTGGTGCTAAAATAGGGGAGGAATTTGTTGGAGGCGTATATCCTGATGTATTAATAACAATTTCTGAATAATTATTCCACGCATTTACATTACTTCCAGAGCCTGAAATTCTGAGATATTTAGCTGATACATCTAAAAAATCGAAATGTTCTATGCTTGTCGTTGTACCAGAACTGGTAGCTGAATGTATTTGAGTGAAATTACGTCCATCTGTTGAAACTTCAATTACAAAACTATAAGCTCTTTCATCACCTAAACCAAAGGCAATATCTACAGATTGAATAGTTACAATTTCACAAAACCCTTTTTGTATCCACTGATTACCCTCAGCAGCCCATTTTGTTTGATTATCTCCATCAAAAGCATTAGATGAAGGGTTATATCCCCATTGGTCATCTTGATAAGTACTTGCCCAATTGGTATCGCATTCATAAATAAAAGTAGCAGAAGAATTAGAAACTGTATTTCCAGCATAGTCTTCTACATTGTTGGCTGTAATTGTATAGGTCGTATTCCCATTTAAAGCAGAACAGGTTAATGTTACCGTTTTATTGTCTTCTGATAGTGTGGCAGAGCTTATAGTTGCACCTCCGCTTAAAGTATAATTTCCTGGCAACTCTGAAGAAGCGTTGGTCACACTTTCGCTAAATACAATAATAAATTCATCATTAAAAAACGTATTTTTTACATTTACAATAACTGGCGAAGTTATGTCTGCACTTGCTTGAAGTTCAAATGCGCCACAGTCCACTGCTGCACCAACAGATCTTGTGTCTCCATTAATATCTAAAGTAGTAAGACCTGCATTTACACCAGCATCAATTGCAGAGCTTCCGGCTTTTAAATTAAAGTCCAAATTATTAAAATCTTCATAAGTATTGATAGCGTCAATTGCAGATACTACAATATTAGATTCTACTGTGTTTGTGGTTTCGTCATATGTCCATGGAGTATACTTTGCTGCGATATTATTTCTTATAATATTTCCTGTACTACCATTTCCTTGTTTATCATTTTTTATTTGTATCCAAGGAATGGCGTCAGTTACTGGATTGTGAGACGTCGGAGTTTTTGAAACTGTGTTATTCTGAATTTTACAATTAATTGCTCCTGTTAGAGTAATACCGTGGTAATGATCAGATACAACTAGGTTGTTTTCTACAGTTACATTTTCTGTATGACCATCGGTAATAATGATACCTTGCATAGAATACCCTATTAAATTATCATTTACCATGGCTTGAGTTATTGGGTCTGCAAAGTTGAATATTTTATTATTTCTAATTATGACATCTTCTATAATACCTGCTGCAACATTATCCTTGTCGTACATCTGTATGCCATCATCATGATTTATATTGTAATCTTCGATATAAGCATCTCTAATAATATTATTTTCGTAAATAGCGTGCGAACCTAAAGCTCTAATAGCATCTGCGCCAAAATTATCAATTAAGTTATTTCTAATTTCAGCATAATCACCTTCTATTTGTAATGCAAAATACACATTTTTGATGGTGTTGTTATTAAAGATTATATTATCCCCACGAATAATAACTGCATCTTCAGAATTTGCATACCAATCGTTTTTAGACCAAGTTGAAGAATCATTTGCACTAGAGAACGTACAGTTTTCAATTTTTAAATAAGTGGCATCGTCTTTTGTTAAGAACATGTAATCTCTTGTAAAATTACCGCCAGATCCATCAGTTGAAAATGTTAATCCATCAAATGCCCAATAAGATCCATTTTCAACTTGAACGGATGCTAAAATAGGATGCTCTCCACTTAATGGCTTAATAGTAACATAATCTGAATGTGTACCTGTCATATAAGGGCTTCCGTGAGCTCCTGATAGTAAATAAATTACATCACCAGAATTAAACGTTTTTTGAGCGGTAAATACGTCTTGTAAGCTTTTCCAAGGGCTAGCTAGTGTTCCAGGATTACTCATAGATCCATTAATTGGATCACAATAATAGGCTGTTCCGGCTACATTAGATAATTCAGAAACACTTATAACAAAGCTTACTGTTGTAGTGTCTATAGTATCTGTTGCTTCAAAATCAATGGTATAAGTCCCTGCATCACCTTCGGAAGGTGTAAATTCAAATAAGGCTGTACCATCACCATGGTCAGTAAAAGTTGCAAAATTTGGCAAGCTTGTAGATGTTATTGTTAAAGTATCATTATCGCTGTCGGTTACCGAAATATTTACATTAAGTATGTTATCTTCTTCGACAGATTGGTTTGTTACATTGGCAATTAAAGGCGCATTATTTAAGGGGGGCGTTCCCTCTGGGTTTATAGTTACTAGAATAATTTCTTCAATTGAATCCATTCCATCGGTTACAGAAACGGTGATATTATAAGAATTAGCATCTCCTGTTTGTGGAGATAATGTTAAAGAAGCTGTACCATCTCCATTATCAACAAACGTTGTAAAATTTGGTGCGTTTGTTATTGAGAAAGTTAAGGTGTCATTATCTGAATCAGTAGCGGAAATTGAGACTTCTAAGGTTTCGAGTTCGTTCATTGTTTTGCCTCCAATTGAAGCTAAAATAGGGGCATTATTTGCTGGTAGATTTACTGTGCCTGTATACTCATAAGCTCCGGCATCTACACTATTTCCCATAGATCTAGGGTTGCCATCTAAATCTGTTACAGCTAGGTCTGTATTAACACCTGCATCTATAGCAGGGCTCGTAGCTGATAAATGAAAATTATTAGTTACATAATCAACAAAATAATTACTATAGTTAGCATAATTACTACCATCTATGGTTATATTATGTTCTACTGTTGAGGTTGTGTCATATGTCCATGTTGTATATTTTGCTGAAATATTATTTCTAATAACATTATTAAAATTAGTCTGTCCTGTTTTGGTTTGATCTGTTAACATGATCCATGGAACATGATCTGCATCAGAATATAAAGGAGACTGTACCACAGTATTATTCTGTACTTTACAATTACGCGCGCCGTAAAGTGATATACCATGATCTTGATTATTACTAACAATATTATTCTCTACAATCCAACCATCAGCGTATCCATCGGTAATGATTATTCCTTGCATTAAATCTCCAATTAAATTATTAGCTTGAATAAAGGGTGTAACTGGATCTGCAAATAACATAAAAACATTATTACGTATAGTCACATTGGATATTTTTGGATCACTATCTAAATTGTAAGACTGAAATCCATCATCGTGTTGAATAGCGTAATCATTAATATAACAATCTCTAACGGTATTGTTTTCATATGTAGAATTACTACCTAAACCACGTATAGCGTCTCCAGCGAAATTATCAATTAAATTATGACGTACTTCTGTAAACTCACCTCTCACTTCTAAAGCATGGTATGTGTTTTTTATTATATTATTATCTAAAAAAGCATAGTCACTTCTTATTTGAATACCACTAGTCACATTATTGTACCAATCCGTTTTGGTCCACGTATCTATATTTTCTGCAGATGATATTGTTGAGTTTATGATTTTAGTATGATGCGAATTTACATCCGAAGAAAATAAAACTTGTTCTTTAGTTTTATTATTATTTGTTCCATCAATCTTAATACCATCAAAAGCCCAATACGAGGAATTTACCAGTTGAATTGACTTTAGTACTGGAGCATTTCCGCTTAAAGCTGTTACCGTAACGTAGTCGTTAAAAGACATATTGTTAATATAAGGATCTCCATGGTCACCAGACATTAAGTAAATGGTATCGCCAGAATTAAGGGGTTTATTTGTATACACCACTGCAGCTAGTGTGCTCCATGGATTTGCTTGTGAACCGTCATTGTTGATATTTCCGTTTATAGGATCACAATAATAAACTCCAGCCACAGGAGTTTGGTATGCTGATACGACAATAGAAATAGTTTCAGTAACCGTTTCAATAGCATCACTAACGGTAATAGTTACTGAATATGTTGATGCGTCTCCAAGTTGTGGATTTAAAGACATGATGGCTGTACCATTGCCGTTGTCGTTTAAAGTTGCAAAACTTGGTAAGCTGCTAGACGTTATGGAAAGTGCATCCCCATCCACATCGCTTGCGCTAATGTTTACATTTAAAGTGGATTGTTCTTGAACATTTTGATTGCCAATAAAAGTAAGTGTGGGTGTTGTATTCGAGGTATTAGAAATAGAAATATCCAAAATAGGCCTATTGCTAGTAGTTCCATAGTCTTGCGAGGCTAAATTCCATGTTTCTGAACTATTAGCGTCTGCACTAAAACGAATAAAAACAAAATCTCCTCCTACAGCACCAGCTGAGTATTGAACATTTAAATACGAAACTAAATTTTGCTGAGTATTGGAGTCTAAATTTACTAATCCTGTGACGTTGTCTTCAAAAATATTATCTTGAATAAGGGTTGCAGAAGCATCCAATGCTCCTACAAAATAATCAGTATTTAGATCTACTGTAGAAGTCGTTCGATATGGCAAACCATATAAATCAATATTGGTATTACTTGGTTGGTTACTGTATGAAATTACTTCAACTGCTAAATCTGCAGACATAATAGATTCTCCAGGCTGCAGAACAGGTAATTGAAACGGGATTATATAGGCTTGTGCATTGTTATGACCTAACCTTGCGGTTGTTTGACCGACCCATCCCCAAGAAGTATTATCATTTTTAATAGTAATATCGTCTGAATGCGCTGGAATGATTTGAGAATTTTGTGCCTCTGCAGATATAATTCCTATTAATATCATTATAAATGCATATTGAAATTTTATGATGTTCATAATAAACTATTTTTTGTTAGACAATCGATTGTATTATTGTGAAAATGTTTTTAAAAATTTGATAACACTTTGCTTGAGGCTACACTAAATTATCAATAGTAATATTTCTTAATCCCTTTTGTGTTTTATGCCAATACTTCACTTAATTATAAGGTTAGATAAGTTTAATTAAGTCAACTTGTTTGCTGCATTTACTTTTTAATCCTTAAACGGTTATTTGAGAAGTTCCTATTTTAGAATATGGATGTACTAGATTACTTAAATAATAATTATTAAATAGAAAACGAGGGCATGTATTAATCCCTCGTTTTCAAAAATTGCAATTAATTACTGAATTATTAATTTTTGTGTTTTAGAACGCGTTCCGTCTTGTAGTTTAACGATGTAAATTCCTGATTTTAAATTTAATGTTGTGTTAAAAGAATTTGCTGAATTTGCTTCAACTTTTTCAGAATGGACTAATTGACCTGTTATTGAGAAAATACTCAATTTAGAATCCGTACTAAATCCGTTTGACGTAATTGTTAACTTACCATCAGTTACAGGGTTTGGATATAATTTTAAAGTTGATTTTTCTACGTTATCCACGGATAAGGCATTATTAATAGAAATTGATAATGTTGGTGCATTAGCAGTCGAACCATCATCAACTCCAAAATAATGAGCACCAGTAGTCGCTGGGTCATCTACATTTAATCTTAAAAACACATAATCACCTTCAACCGCACCAGCATCATATTGCGCATTTAAGTAGTTCACTAAAGCATTATCTCCATTAACATTTGTTTCTTCAAAACGTGCTGTATCTAAAGATCCAGCGTCAACATTTTTTGTAAAGTAATCATCCTGAATTGCTGTAACATCAGCTGTAGCATCTGGATACGCGCCATCATAATGGTCTGCAGGATAAATAGTGCTAGCCGCATTATAAGGAAGTCCATATAAATCTACGTTAGAAGATATCCATTCGCGACCATAATTGACATGTACTTTTAAATTAGCAGAAACTACTAACTGACCTGATGGACGCGCTGGTAATTTAAATGGAATAATACCACTTGTTGTAATTGGGCTTCCGTCTGCAGCACTTGCTCCTATTTTTAACGAATTTATTCCGCCAACATTATTTCCATTCAAATAAGGATTGTTAGCAGGCAAAGCAGCTATATCAGAAACAATACCATCAACGTGGTAAGCTTGATCTAATACCATCTCGGGCACCAAGTCATAATCTGTTGTTGGACTTGCCTCAGCATCTTCCACTTCTATAGTTAATGTTGGTGCGTTTGCAGTAGAACCATCATCAACTCCAAAATAATGAGCACCAGTAGTTGCTGGGTCATCAACATTTAGTCTTAAAAACACATAGTCGCCTGCAACCGCACCAGCATCATATTGTGCATTTAAGTAGTCCACTAAAGCGGTATCTCCACCAGCATTTGTCTCTTCAAAACGTGCTGTATCTAAAGATCCAGGATCAACATTTTTTGAAAAGTAATCATCTTGAATTGCTGTAACATCAGCTGTAGTATCTGGGTAGGCATCATCAAAATGGTCTGCAGGATAAATAGTGCTAGCCGCATTATAAGGAAGTCCGTATAAATCGACATTGGAAGATATCCATTCGCGACCATAATTGACATGTACTTTTAAATTCGCATTAACTACTAATTTTCCTTCTGGGCGCACAGGTAGTTTAAAAGGTATGATGGCACTTGTTGTATTTGGGCTTCCGTCTGCAGCACTTGCTCCTATTTTTAACGAATTTATTCCGCCTACATTATTTCCATTTAAATAAGGGTTATTTGCAGGCATAGCAGTTATATCAGAAATAATACCATCGACATGATAGGATTGATCTGTAACAATTTCTGGTGTAACATCATAGGATGTTGTTTGGGCTTGTAATGCAAATGGTGTCACACCTAATGCAATTCCCAATAAAGAATTTAGTAGCGTTGTTTTCATATTGTATTGTTTTAAAGAATTAGTTTATTGTATAATTAGTTTTTGTGTTTTTAAGGTTATCCCATCGGATATCTTAAGAAGATATAGCCCAGCATTTAAATTCAAATTTGTTTCAAAATTTGAACTTGAATTGGTTGTAATCATTTCACTATGAACTAGACTACCTGTTAGAGAATAGATATTTAGTTTTGTGTTTTCCGATTTAAATCCTTTTAATACGATGGTTAATTTGCCTTCTGTTACTGGATTTGGATAAAGGCTTACATTTGATTGATCAAAATCATCAACATTTAAAATATTTTCAATTTCTAATGTTAAAGTTGGTGCTTCTTCTGTTGATTCGTCACTTATACCGTAATAATGGGCACTTGTAGAACCTGTTGTAGCATCTACACTTAACCTTAAAAAAATGTAATCTCCTGCAACGGCACCTGCATCATATTGTGCATTTATGTATGCTGCTAGGTTAGTATCACCTTCTGAATCCGTATCTACTTGTCTGTCTGTTAAAATCAAAGTGCCGACAGGTTCATTACCATCTACATCTCTAACAACAAATCCATCTTGTAGTCCTGTTGCTGTACCTTGAACGTTAGCAAAAGAGCCATCATAAAAATCATTTGGAGATATAGCGTTAGATGTATTATATGGTAATCCGTATAAATCGATATCAGAAGAAATCCAGTGTCTTATATAGGCAATGTTCACATTTAAATTAGCAGCCGTCACTAATTTACCTGGTGGGCGTACAGGTAATTGAAAAGGAATAATTGCATTAGTTGTAAATCCACCACCAGTTGATGCACTAGCTCCAACTTTTAATACTTTGGTGCCATCGATATCATTTCCATTTAACCAAGGATTTGTAGTACCTTCTTCTAAATTAACGATATCAGATATGATACCATCTCCTGTAGGAGTAATTATATATTCTGTCGTTGGTTCTCCACCAGAATCAGGACTAACCGTTAAGTTAAAAGACTGTGATGTGATACTTCTTCCATTATCTGTAATAACTGTAATATTTTGATAATCGCCTGCATCTAAAAGTGCAGGTGAAAATACAATGTTTCCTGTATTGTCTCCATTGTCAGTTAAGACTCCAAAATTAGGCAGGTTAGATGTTGTAAAAGAAATGGCATCATTACCAATAGTAGCTGCTGAAAAATCTATTTGTAACGTAGTTTCTTCTACCATAGATTGATTTGCTAAGGATGGAGAAATTATTGCTGGGTCAGAATCTGCAACTCCTGCTATTGTAACTTGACCTAAATCGGGCACCGTTTTTACTAGCGTATATTTTTTACCATTATGTGTTATTATTTCAGAATCTACAGGCTCTCCATTCTGAATGGCGGTAACACTTATCCAACTATTGTCAATTCTTATTTTAACGGTTAGAGGAAAATAGAAAGCGGAGTCTAACATGTCATCTGTTAGTGTGTATTTTATTTCACTTTCTGAAACATTATCTATGGTTAAATTATGAGTTGCAAAGGATTGAGAATATTGAGTGACCTCTGTAAAACCGGCTACCCACAATTCTGGTTTGTCTGCTAAGTATTGTAAAAATTCGTTAGTGGTAGTTTCACCAGCTTCATCTAATCCGTGAAAATGTGTACTTCCCCAACCACGATAGTAATTGGTGCCATATAATGTATTGACATTGTCTAATAGTGGTAAAATATATTGATCTCTGTCCGTATCATTACCATAAATATGAACATTAGAAACGCTATTAACATCTAAATAATTAACGGTGTTGGATTGATTTAGAATCCCTTGGGTGCCTCTAATTCCTATAAATTGTGTTCTAGCAATGGTTTCGTTGCCTTCACCATAGGGATAGGCATAGGTTAAACATTTATTAGATCCAGAGCTTACTTCTGTGTCAATAGTTGTAACTGTGGCTTGTAATCTTGCGAGATAATCCGCATCAGAAAGGTTGGTTTCTCCTTCTGCTGGGTTAGTATACCAATTTCTATCATCGTGCCCATCTATTTGACTTCCTAAAGCCGCAAGGTTATTATAAAGGCTCCAATCTTGAACATTATATGCCGGATCTGCCTCAGTAATCACAAACCACGAAAAATGGAAACCATATTCAGAAATCATCGATGTCCAAAAAGGGATATCCTGTTCGTTATTATCATCAATGGTTATTGTGAATGCGGCTAATTTATCGTCATTCCACAAGCAGACATCTCCTTCTCCTACGACTTCTGGCCAAACTTTATCTGTTACTGTAAACCTTGTGCCGACAGCCGGATCGAGATTAAAAGTGTTTTGTCCAATCGATTGTATGAAAATCATTAAGAAGACGAAAAAGGTAGTACTTTTTTTAAACATTTGATTTTTATTGGGATTCGTTATTTATTCCTGCGCTTGATACAGATAAGGCTGAAAAATAGAAAGCGCTATTCTCAAATATAAATACAAATAGCTGACTAATCCTAGTGTTTTCAGTACTTAGCCCAATAAAATAGACAAAACTAACAAACAATTAAACAGATAGTACAAACTTCAATTGTGCTATTTGAGAATAATGGGCAAAAATAAGATGATTTTTATAAGAAATGTAAAATTTTTAAACTCAATTATCAATTTAATAACTTAAAGGTGTTATAAAGTGTAATTTGTTAAAAACGCGTTATATAAAAACGGGTGATTACCAAACGAAGAAAATTTGCTTATTTGTTACACCATCGATAGTATATTCTAACAAATATTTTCCTGTAGGTAGTTGTGAATTTTCACTTCGAAAAATATGATCTGATACGTCAGAAAGATTTACAGTCTGTTCAAAAACCTGTTCACCCGAAAAATTCAGCAATTTCAGTGGTACCATTTTATCTTGACTGAAACCTAAAAAGTAAACATTAAATTCTCCGTTACGTGTAGGATTTGGAGCAATAATAATATGGTTTTTAATCGATTCTATGTTACTTGCAGTACCTTCATTAAGTTCAGGATATCCAACAGTAATTTCAAGTGTTGGTTGGTTTTCTTTTTTCTTACCATTGGCACTTACAAAGTTCCATCTATTATAATCTGAAACATCTTTAGAGTTTGGGTTCATTCTTAAAAAGATATAACCCGAAGCATTTGTTTCTGTTTCAAAAATAGTGTTTAAGTAATCTTTGAGTCCTTTTTGTCCAATGTTATTTGTTTTAATTTCTCCGGAATACATATTGGAGTCTACAAAATTATTTTGAATGGGTCTGGCCGAAACATCTTGCCCAAAAGTCCCTTGATAATAGAGGTCTTCAGTGACCCAAAAATTTGATTTTGGAGGCAATGCATATAAATCAATGCCTCCTTCGGGTTGATTATCTATTTTAGACAAATACACTTTAAAATTGGCAGATAGAATTTTTTTACCTCCGGGAATTTCTGGAAGCTTAAATGGAAATATTCCTGCTCCATCAATATTTTCGCCAACCCCTCCGATACGAATTTGTGGTTGCCCATCCCAGTCTCCTTTACCTTTGGAGTGAATCTGTCTATCTGAAGCTTCTGAAGCAATTTCAAAAACCTGATTAGCCTCATCAATTTTAGTATACTCAAAGGCTCCAACATTCACAAAGTTACCTAAAGAGCGTTTGTTTTGACTGGCATCTAAATTTGGTGCCATATCTGGTGTTCCACTGTTCAGAGCTTTTGAATTAGGTCCTAAAGAGAAATCAAACAACGCCCAATTATTAAAGCATTTGTCATAATCATGCACGGAAACAGGAAGCGTAAGGTTATAATCTGCAATCCCTTTTATATTCTCAAATAGAACATCATTAGACAGGTTGTTTCTTATAAACAGATTTGACGAATCATTTTCCCCTATGACCTGTATGGCAAGCGCGGTATTAGGATTATCTTTTTCGTTAAAATTTAAGCCGAAATAGGGATTCACAACTGTATTATTAACGATTTTTAAATTGTTCAATTGACCATTAAGAGATATGCCTTTTTCGCCATTTGTAACCACAATATTATTTTCAAAAATACTCTCGGAAATAATGGTTTTTAATCCATAAATACCATTTAATACGCCTATTTGCGCTCTATTGGCTTTGGTGAAATTGATAATTGTATTACCTCTAAAAATGTTGCCTTTTGTTTCTTTTTCGGTAAAATAAATGCCAGAGTTTATTTCTGAATCTGTGGCTATACTTTCTTTAACTAAGTTGTATTCTAATAAATTATAATTTCCTGAAATAGTAATGGCATTATGGCTAAAAAAATCGATACGATTATTCCGGATTTGAGTTTTTTCACCAGAAACTATAATGCCGTTTTTGTAATTAGTAATGACATTACTTTCTATTTTACATTGTGACCCTTTGACATCGATTGCAGTATCATCCTTTGCATTCGAAATAAAATTATTTTCTGTCAATCTGATTTTAGAACTATTTTGACGTATAAAAACAGTATTTGAATTTAGGGATCCATTAAATGTAATATTGCTAAATATCCACTTGGATGCAGGCAATTCGTCGGTACCAAATATTATAGAGCTTATCGTAGGATGTTGACCTGCAAGTCCAGAAATAGTAATGTATTTTTCGTTTTGGCCTATAACTTTGACGTCTCCGTGATTTCCGGAAAGTAAGAATATAGCATCACCTGCTTTAAATTCTATTCCTTTTGCAAAAACACTTTCTAAACTTCCCCATGGATTTCCCTTACTGCCATCGTTACTAGTACTTCCATTGACAGGGTCACAATAAAAATCAGTAGCATAGGCTATTTGTGTCAACAAAAAACAAAGTAAAAAGTAGCCGTAAGTTTTCATAGTATTTAAGCGTTATTGATTAAAAAATTCGGAAAATCTTCTGTTTTTTCACAGTTGATTTGTTCCATGACTTGTTGTAATTCCGTTTTTAACAACGATATGGTATGGTCTCCTCCCTGTTTTCCTAATGCCGAAACACCATACATAAATGAACGCCCTAAAAAGGTAAATTTAGCTCCTGATGCTAAAGATCTAGCCACATCTGGACCCGAACGAAGTCCGCTGTCCATCATTACCTCAATCTTATCTCCATATTTTTCAGCAATGGTTTTCAGCGGTTTTATAGTGGATTGTCCTGCATCTAATTGGCGCCCTCCATGATTGGAAACTATAATGCCATCTAAGCCTAAACGTATGGCTTCTTCAGTGTCCTGTTCTGAAGCGACACCTTTTAAAACGAGTTTTCCTTTCCATAGGTCTCTTATGGGCTTAATTTTTTCTTCATTTAAGCGACCGCTAAAGGTTTGGTCCATAAACTTACCGAGTTGCCTTAAATCTAAGCCTTTTGGCATGTAAGGTTTTAGCGTTTCAAAATTGGGTTGCCCATGTTTTAAAGTTTCTAATGCCCAATGTGGTTTTCCTAAAATTTGTATAATATTTTTAACAGACATTTTTGGTGGCATGGCCAAACCGTTTCTGATATCACGAGGTCTGAATCCAAACGTTGGAACATCACATAAAATAACAAGCACAGGGCAATGTGCAGCTTCCGCACGTTTAATAATATCATCTCGCAATCTATCTTCTGTTGGATGGTATAATTGAAACCATGCCTTACCATCTGTAAGTTCACTAGCACGCTCAATACTTGTTGTGGTCACCGTACTGAGAATAAACGGAATATTGTGTTTTGATGCCGCTTTTGCTAATATTTCAGGGGAATTTGGCCACATTAAACCTTGTAAGCCAACAGGAGCAATTCCGAAAGGAGCATCATATTCTATTCCAAAAAGACTTGTTTTTAAAGACGCTCCGGAGTGATTTTTTAAATAATTAGGTTGTAATTGTACGTCTCTAAGCTCAGAGGTATTTCGGTGTAAGTTGACATCTTCATTGCAGCCGCCATCTAAATACTCAAAAGCAAATTTTGGTATTTTTTTTTGGGCTCTCAACCTTAAATCTGTGACGGACGGATATTTCGTGTTTATCTTTAAACTCATCTTGTTTTACTTTAGAATAAATGGTAAGTGTTTTTTCAAGCCATAATTCTTTTTTAAAAAATTAGAATCCAATTTACCATCCAAAATTACTATGGCAGCTCCCAGTGCTGAACCTAATGAAGAACGGGTTGATCTCACTTTTAGGTTGCTTAAACGATGTGTCAATAATTTTATAAATACATCATTATCGCTAAACCCTCCATCAATATACAATCGTTTTATTGAACTATTAGTACCTAATATGGTTTTTATACTTTGTATTTGTTCATCAATCAGCTCTATCATTAATTGATGATAAGCGTCTTGATAATTGTCAAATTTGAGGTTCGTTTTCTCTGGTGTTTCAGTGTTGTCTAAATATTTCCACTTAAAACATGGACTGAAATGATGTGATAATCTGTCGAAAATTTGACTATTAAATGCTACTGATTTATGTTGATCTAAAGGCACATCAAAATATTGACTTAATTGTGTGATTTGGTATGTGTATTCTTTTCCCATCAAAAGTTTCGCCGATTTTACAGGCATGCCATTAACCCTCATGTAATTAATGGTATCGTTTTGAAGGTCTTCGTTGGTTAATGAAACGTCGGAATACGGATTTAATGATACACTCCAAGTTCCTGTTGAAACCAAAACAAATGGTTTTTTAGAACCCTTTAAATAGGGTATGAGTGCTGAAGAACTATCATGAATACCCACTCCAATTTTTATTCGTTTACCATTATAGTATTTAGAAATACATGTTTCTGTTGACACAATCGGAGGAAGTATTTGGTTAATGTTTTCTTTATAAACCCAACTATGATAATCATTTTTACCATAATCCCATAGTGAAGTGTGACAGCCAATACTTGTAAATTCACTGAGCGGAACACCTGTAAACATATAACTAAGATATTGTGGCAGGTGTAGCGAATACGAAATGTTTTTGAACACATTTGGTTGCGTATAT
>Ga0193951_1000006_pt1 | contig 84716 bp, 62 predicted proteins | sample BB_2_MG_FD_140370 | JGI IMG/M metagenome (GOLD analysis project Ga0193951, IMG submission 140370) | Microbial mat bacterial communities from the Broadkill River, Lewes, Delaware, United States - BB_2_MG | ecosystem: Environmental > Aquatic > Freshwater > River > Microbial mats | place: USA...
GCCCGCCATTATCTCTAACAACACCCTTAGGCTTACCAGTGGTGCCAGACGTATAAAGGATATAGAGAGGATCAGTGCTTTTAAGTTTTACAGGTGCAATGGCGTTTGCAGTTTCCATAAGTGTCTGCCAATTATAGTCGCGTTCAGCAATCATTGGTGCACTCAACTGTTCTCTTTGGTAAATAATACAACTACTTGGCTTATGTTGTGCTAGTTCAATCGCGTTATCAAGCAAGGGTTTGTAAGGTATTACTTTCTCAATTTCAATACCACAGCTAGCACTTACAACGACTTTGGGCTCTGCATCGTCAATTCGTACTGCTAACTCTTTTGCGGCAAAGCCACCAAATACCACAGAGTGAATAGCACCAATTCTGGCGCAAGCGAGCATTGCAATAGCCGCTTGAGGAATCATTGGCATATAAATAAGAACACGGTCGCCTTTTTTTACCTGCTGACTTTGCAGTACACTGGCAAATTTTGCAACTAGCTCTGTTAGCTCTGAGTAAGTGAATTTTTGTTTAGTCTTTGTTACAGGAGAGTCATAAATAAGGGCCACTTGATCGCCACGACCTTGCTCTACGTGGTAATCAAGGGCAAGGTAACTAGTGTTAAGCTCTCCATCGGCAAACCAATCAGTCCAGTCATTATCATTTGTCGACAATATTGTTTTGGGGTTTGTAAACCAAGAAACAAGCCTTGATTGCTTTTCCCAGTAAGCTTTTGTTGATTTAACTGCCTCTTCTTGTTGGTCTGCAAAGTTCATGATCTGTCCTAAGTAATATTTTATTTATACCGACACTATAGAAGTGTCGACAAAATAAACCAATTAGACTTTCGGCTAGTTTTATAGCTACTTTACATTTAATAAGTTGGCAGGAGAGAATTGATCGGTGAGTACTCGTGTATCATTTGGCCAGTCTTGATTGTTTTTAGTGTTGATCATTTTTCGATAAAGTAACGGAATATCAACGCCATAGTAGGATAAGGTTTTATCAAGTTTGTCGACATTCTGTTTATTTAGGCTATTGTTAATACGATTGTTAGAAAAGCCATTTTTACTTACCACAATAATGCGATTTGAATTAGCGTTATTGGTGACTTGATAAAAATCACCGAACACAGCTTTATAAGTTGCAGATTCATGAGCGTAAAGTTTACTTAATGAAAAAGTATTGGCGCTTAATATGCCGTTATCGCTTAATAATGCTTTAGCCTCCTGTAAAAATTCCTTTGTCATTAAATGTTCAGGAATATAGTCACCGTTAAAAGCATCAAGAATTATCCAGTCATAACTTTCTTTTTTGAGTAGGGCACGTTTAATAAAAATACGGCCGTCTTGGGCATAAGTTTTTATTTTGTTATTCTCTAAAAAGCCAAAATAATCACGTGCTACTTTGATTACAGCGGGATCAATTTCTATATTATTAATTTCACTTTGCGGGTAAAGTTGTGCCAAGGTGTTTGACATAGTACCTCCACCTAAGCCAACAATTAAAATGCGCTTTGGCTGAGTATTAAACAATAAGCTCGCCATTAATAATTTAGTATAATTAAAGACTAGGTGATCAGGTTGGCTTTTTAAAAAACAACTTTGTTGAGTTTGCGTGCTTCTGGTATTAAATTTTAAACAGCGTAAATCGTTATTATCTTCGACCAAAATATTACGATAAAGCGAGCGCTCTTGGTGTATGACTTCTGCTTTAACTAAGGTGCTAGTCATTAATAATCCTAATAATAGCAATGAAGTAATAGATTTAAGCATAATTGTTCTCAATTTTAGTTGATGGCTGTAATTTATGGACAAGAATAGCCAATAAACCTAAGCTCGCAAGAATACCGCTAAAGCTATAAATAATGGTGTTAATATCAAACCATAAAATTAGGTAGAAAGAGGTAACAATAGTACCTAATGCGCTACCTAAGGTTGATACAAAATAAAGCTTGCCCGCCACCTGACCACTTTCATCAGAGTTGGTGACTAACAGACGCACAGAGTAAGGGGATAGCATACCAAGGATAACCGTGGGGATAAAAAAGAGTACCATAGATGCTAATAAAGAGCCGTAACGAGAATCTTCTACATTGAGAAAAACAGTTTCCATTAACCATTGACCAAACAAAGCAATAGGTAACACCATGATGGCCGCAATAAAGAAGATTTGGCCATATATTGAAAGTGAAGGAGAGCGTGTTGAAAGCTTACCTCCAAGTAAATAACCTAAGGATAAGCTCAGCATAAAGACGGTAATAATACTGCCCCAAATATGCACCGAACTACCAAAAAATGGTGCTAAAATTCTGCCACCTAACAACTCTATACCCATGATTGAGAAGCCGCTGGTAAAGGCGAGTAAATAAATTAAAATATTGGGATAATTTTTTTCCATATATTGATTATTAGTTGAAGTTTTCAGTAGCTTAGCCCTTATCGTTATTATGATAAATACCAGAGTAAGCTATTTTATCGCCATTTGGTAGTGTACAGCGATAAAGTTGCCCAAAGGGGTGTGATGATCGTATTTTTTTTTAAAGCGCATACCCATTTTTTTCATCACTGCTATAGAGGCGATATTATCTTCCAAAGCTAAAGCTGAAAAAGACTGTATATTAGCCTGTGTAGCTAAGGAATTTTTAATGGCTGTAGCTGCTTCAGTCGCATAACCTTTCCCCCATGTTTTTTTGAAAAAACGCCAACCCAATTCAATATCAGCTAAGTCAGGTTTATCGCTAAAGAAATCCATTGGCCTGGCTAATATCCAGCCAAAATATTCTCGACTATTTTTGTCAGAAACGTGCCAAAGACCAAAGCCTTTTTCTGAATCTCTATAAGCATTCATACGTGGTATAAAAACCTCGTTAATGGTTGTCATGCTAGTAGGTTGTCCACCATTAAGAAAATGCATAACTTCTGGATCTTGATCTAGTTGCCATAACAATTGTGCATCTTGTGATTCCATAAGGCGGAAGCTTAAGCGTGCAGAGTTTTTAATTATCATGATGAAGCACCTGTATTTGTTAGTTGTGTATTGTAAGGTATGCCTATTTATTGAATCAATGGGTTAAGAGTGTTCTTAATAGTTATTGGGAAGATGGATGAGATTATTTTATTTTGCTATCTTTATTCTGTCGAATATTTAAATGTGAGTAAAATTTTAATCTTTTCTAAAATAAATAGTTCGATATCAAATGGAATGAATAAATTAAAAAGGAATCGTTAACATGCCTCTAGATATGGACACTCATACTGAAAAAACTGATGTAGAAACTGTTAAGCCTAATTCAAGTCTAATTAAAGTACTGTTGTGGTTAGCTGTATTACTTTTTGTCCCTCAAATATTGATGTTTTTGGGCTTAGGAATTTTTTACGGGGTTCAAGATGCTGGTTTTAGTGACGAAGCTATTGATGCCAAGATGACTTCTGTATTGACTTTGTTAGTGATGACGTTAATTGCACCGATTATGACTATACCATTATTGAACGCAGCAACTCAGGCGAGTAATTGGCGAGAACGCTTTTATTTTTGGGCACTAAAGCCTGTAATAGCTAAAAATTTGTTTATGTGGTTGGGTGTAGGTTTTATGTTCTGGGGAGTGTCTTCATTAGTAGGTGATTGGCTTAATGTACCCATTGAACAGTTTATGCTGGATGTAAAAGCTGCCAGTGACAGTGTGATAGCCGTTATATTAGTGATAGTTACTGTGTGTTTCGTTGTTCCTGTTATGGAAGAGTTGATTTTTCGCGGTTGGCTTTACAGTAAAATAGCGCAAACCAAGTTAGGTAACACGGGGGCATTGATTGCAACCTCGATTATTTTCACTATTATTCATACTCAGTATGACAATATGATTACTTTTTTCATCATACTTCTGCTTGGATTAGTATTAGCTTTTACTCGTTATAAAACCGGCAATGTTAGTTACAGCATTGCAATTCATATACTCTTTAATAGCCTAGGGATTGTCGTGATGTTTTTCTTTATGTAAATTTTGATTTAGCAAGAAAGGTTTAAGCTTATTTTTTGTTATTTAGCTTGAACTTGATTTAAGATATTTTCATTAATTTCATTGGTTTAAGTTATTTAGCATAGTGTAGCAATAGTCAAAGGAGGGCGGAAACTATCGTCCTTCTTTGACTATTGGGTATTTTTAAAAGTATTAATTGTTAACTTAATAAGGGTTTTAAAAAGCGAGCAGTATGTGAACCTTCATGTTGTGCTACTTGTTCTGGCGTACCGGTTACTAATATTTCACCACCACCTGAACCACCTTCAGGACCTAAATCGACAATCCAATCAGCGGTTTTAATCACATCAAGATTATGTTCTATCACGACAATAGTATTACCATCATCGCGTAAGCGATGAATTACCTGCATTAATTGCTTAATATCATGAAAGTGTAGACCGGTTGTTGGTTCATCCAATATATATAATGTTTGTCCTGTGCCCCGTTTCGATAGCTCTTTAGATAATTTAACGCGTTGTGCCTCACCACCTGAAAGTGTCGTTGCTGATTGCCCGAGTTTTATATAACCTAAACCAACATCAAGTAAGGTGTTAAGTTTACGTTTTATCGCTGGAATAGCATTGAAAAACTCAAAAGCATCTTCAATTGTCATATCTAAGACTTCATGAATATTTTTACCTTTATATAAGACTTCTAGTGTTTCTCTGTTATAACGCATGCTTTTACATACATCACAAGGTACATAAACATCAGGTAAAAAGTGCATTTCTACTTTAATTAGCCCATCACCTTGGCAAGCTTCACAACGGCCGCCTTTAACATTAAAGCTAAAACGACCTGATTTGTATCCTCGAGAACGAGACTCTTGTGTCGCAGCAAAAATATCGCGTATAGCAGTAAATATACCAGTATAAGTGGCAGGGTTTGAGCGAGGTGTTCTACCAATTGGGCTTTGATCAATCTCAATAACTTTATCAAGATGCTCTAATCCCTTAATAGATTTATATGGGGCAGGTTCATCGAGCGTTGCACCGTTAAGTTCAATATGAGCGAGTTTGTATAAAGTATCGTTAATGAGAGTCGACTTCCCTGATCCCGAAACGCCAGTAATACAAGTTAACAGTCCGTTAGGGATCACTAAATCAACATTTTTTAAATTGTTGCCGCTAGCACCTTTTAGTGTAATGACATTTTTCTTATCAAATGGATGGCGCTTTTTAGGGATTTCAATACACTCAACACCAGATAGGTACTTACCGGTAAGTGAGTCCTTACATTTTAAAATATCATCTACCGTACCTTGAGCGATAATCTCTCCACCATGAACACCAGCACCAGGGCCGATATCGATGACAAAGTCGGCAGCACGAATGGCATCTTCGTCGTGTTCGACAACGATGACTGTATTACCTAAATCGCGTAAGTGAATAAGTGTGCTTAATAAGCGTTCGTTGTCTCGTTGATGTAAACCAATTGAAGGTTCGTCGAGCACATACATTACGCCAACCAAGCCAGCACCAATTTGGCTTGCTAAACGAATACGTTGTGCTTCTCCACCTGAAAGAGTATTTGCCCCGCGAGATAAATTTAAATAATTTAGTCCAACATTCACCAAAAAGCCCAAACGTTCATTAATTTCTTTTAAAATCTTTTCTGCAACTTGCTCTTTTTGTCCTGTTAATTTTAAATTTTGAAAAAACTCAAGAGCATCAGCAATAGCATATTCAGCAACAACCGTTAGTGGGGTATCAGCAATAAAAACATTACGAGCTTCTAAACGTAAACGGCTTCCGTTACAGTCAGGACAATGTTGACTATTTAAATACTTTGATAACTCATCACGTACCGCATTCGACTCTGTTTCTTTATAGCGGCGTTGCATATTGTTAATAATCCCTTCAAATGGATGTTTACGTAGCACTACATCGCCACGGTCATTCATATATTTGAATTCAATTTCTTGTTTACCACTACCGTACAGTATTGCTTTACGGGAATCTTCGGTTAACGTTTTAAAAGGTTTGTCGATTGAAAAATCATAGTGTTCAGCTAAGGCCTGTAACATTTGGAAATAATAAAAGTTACGTTTATCCCAACCACGTATAGCGCCACCGGCAAGGCTTAAGTCTTCGTTTGCTATTATGCGGCTGCTATCAAAAAATTGTTCTATACCTAGGCCATCACATGTTTGGCAAGCACCGGCAGGGTTATTAAAGGAGAATAATCTCGGCTCCAGCTCTTGCATGCTATAACCACAATGTGGACAGGCAAAGTTAGCTGAAAATAATAACTCTTCTTTATCTGGCTCATCCATAAAGGCTATTTTTGCCGTACCGGATGTTAACGCAAGTGTTGTTTCAAACGATTCTGATAAGCGTAACTGAATATCTGGACGTACTTTTAAACGATCAACCACCACTTCAATGGTATGTTTTTTCTGGAGCTCTAATGTTGGCGGATCTGATAAGTCACAGACTTCTCCATCAATTCGAGCACGGATAAATCCTTGTGCAGCTAGGTTATCGAGTAATTTAACATGCTCACCTTTACGATCTTGCAATACCGGCGCCAGCAACATCACTTTAGTACCTTCTTCAAGTGCTAAAACACTATCTACCATTTGGGAAACGGTTTGGGCTGCTAAAGGTTGTTTGTGCGTAGGACAGCGCGGTTCACCCACACGTGCATATAATAAACGTAAATAATCATAAATTTCAGTGATGGTACCCACTGTAGAACGGGGATTATGTGACGTTGATTTTTGCTCAATAGAAATAGCTGGCGATAAACCTTCGATGTGATCGACATCGGGTTTTTCCATTAACGATAAAAACTGGCGTGCATAGGCTGACAAAGATTCAACATAACGACGTTGACCTTCAGCGTATAAAGTATCGAAAGCCAGTGATGATTTTCCTGAGCCGGAAAGCCCAGTAATAACCACTAATTTATCACGAGGGATAGTTAAGTTAATGTTTTTTAGGTTGTGGGTACGTGCGCCTCTTACTTCAATACTTTTCATTTTTTATCTATTAATTTATAGTCAAAATTACAGCGAAACATTATGGCATAAAGAGGGACATAAAGAAAAATGATGTTCAGTTATTAAACGCTTTTATTTTGTGATTCTTCTAGATCTTGTTTAGGAAGATATGTCTGAGTATAGACAGGTGATTGACAAATAAGCTGTCATTGCGTAGATCACTTAATACGGTTGCATTTTAGGAGCAGTGCAACGTGTGAGATTTTAAATCAAGTTCAGCGTGATAAATAAGTTGTCATTGCGTAGTTTACTTAATACGGAATCTTATTGAGGGATCAGTGTCATGGTTTAAATTATGAATCCAGTTCAGATGGTGGCTTTAAGTTCAGCATAATGATGTATAGAGCGATATTGACTAATATAAACTTTATTTTTACTCTTAATAGGCGTAGTCTCAGCGAGTGTTTTTTTGCTGATAATAGCGTGCTAAACTACTACAGTTTTTTATTTCTTCCTTTATTTCCTATTAGGTAAACATTTTCATGAGCGTTTCAGGTTTAAACCGTATTGAGAAAAGAGCTGCATTCTCACTTGCCAGTGTTTTTGGTGTGCGTATGTTAGGGCTATTTATGATTTTGCCGGTGTTTGCTATTTATGGTGAACAGTTAGCAGGTTATAGTCCATTATGGTTAGGTCTTGCTATTGGCGCTTATGGTTTAACGCAAGCATTATTTCAAATACCAATGGGTATGTTATCAGATAAATATGGCCGAAAACCTGTGATATTAGCGGGCCTGGTGGTGTTTCTTATTGGCAGTGTTATTGCTGCTTTATCTACTACTATTTATGGCGTTGTTATTGGCCGAGCAATTCAAGGTATGGGCGCTATTGCAAGTGCCATTCTTGCCTTAGCTGCGGATTTAAGCCGAGAAGAACAGCGGCCTAAAGTAATGGCGACAATTGGTATGTTTATCGGGTTGTCTTTCACTTTTGCAATGATTTTGGGGCCTATAGTGGCAGATGCTTTTGGTTTAAGTGGCTTGTTTTGGTTTACCGGTTTTTTAACTATTTTAGCTATGTTGATGATCCAATTTATGGTGCCTTATTCTGTGAGTAAAGCCCCTCGTGGTGATAATGTTGCTTTACCTGAACAAATATCTAAGTTAATTAAAAACCCACAGTTGTCACGTTTGAACTGGGGGGTATTTATTTTACATATGTCGTTAACAGCCTGTTTTGTCACTTTACCTAAGCAGTTTGTTGCCAGTGGCTTAGCCCTAGAAAATCATTGGCAATTATACTTACCAACCTTGCTAGGCTCTTTCTTTTTGATGGTACCCTTTATGATTATCGCCATGAAAAAAGAACAGGAGAAGCCTATGTTTAGTGGCGCTGTTGCTTTGTTAAGTGTTGCGCTATTTTTACTATGGTTGTTACCTACAGGGCTTTGGAGTTTAGTTTTTTCAGTGGTACTTTTCTTCACTGCTTTTAATTATTTAGAAGCAACGATGCCTTCTATTTTATCTCGACTTGCCCCAGCGGGTGTGAAAGGTAGTGCTATGGGGATTTATTCTAGCAGTCAATTCTTAGGGGCTTTTGCTGGTGGTATTATTGGTGGTTTAGTGGCGAGTCGTTATGGCGAACAAAGTATATTTTTAGTTATGGCGCTACTTAGCTTGATTTGGTTAGCCGTTAGCTTTGGTATGCAGAAGCTTAAAAAATCTAAAAATTTTAGTTTTATCACTAATATTAAAACTGCCGAAAAAGTAGAAGAAATTTCTGAAATTTTGATTAGTATGCCGGGTATTATTGAAGCAACACTTGTTCAAAATGAAGCTAAAATGGGCGATAAAGAAAGTAATAATGCGGTGGCTTATTTAAAGGTTGATGAAAAGCTCGTTGATTTACTTGCGGTTAAAGCCCTGTTACATCAAGATGTGAGCTAATGTTACCCTTAAAAAACATATCACGTTTAAAGTTATTAGAAATTGTTGCGCGTATTAATTTTTTTAAACGATTAACGCTTCAAGAGCGCGAGTTGTTATTAAACTCGTCAGCTTGCTACAAATGTTATAAAGATAAGTTTGTGCAAACTGAAGATGATCATAATAGTAATTTTTATATTGTATTATCGGGTAAAATAGCTATTACAAAAAACAATACCGATAATATAGTGGGTTATATTTCTGTCGGAGAATTTATTGGTGAAAGTAGCTTTATCAATAAAAGTCGTAAAAGCGCATCAGCAAAAGCGGTGGATGACTCAATTATACTTTGTATAGATCAAGATGCTTTACGTGATTTACCTCTAAAAATTAAAGATAAATGTAAAGATGCTATTATCGAAGGAATGGCGAGTAGAATTGCTTATTTAACAGAAAACATTCAACAGCTTCCTTAAATTATCGATAGCAATTCAATTGAATATCGCTTGTTAGTAATGAGTTACCTCAAAAAACACACGCCTTATCGAAAAAATTCTGTTTTGTTGGGTATTTATTATATTGTGGTTAGGCCAATTATGACCTAGTGTAGGGCAGTATTGAAACGCTAATTTGAACTAATATACTAAATCCCATGGATGAATCAGAAATAGATCCCTCTCTTGAAACAGAATCTCAAGCTTTTTCCAAGCAAAGTCATCAATTTTGGACATTACAAATTGTTGGCTGGCTTGGCTATGCTCTTTTTGTTTTTTTAGCAATCGTTCGCCCTCAGATTTCTGAGCCAAATTTCAATTTTTCAGGACAGATCCTTAATTTATTAGTAGAAACAATGAGTGGTTTCTTTCTGTCTTACTTGCAGTGGTGTTTTATTCGCCGTATTACTCACTTCCCGTTGAATAAAATGTTGTTGTTCAGTTTTTCTGCGGCGGCAGTACTTGGATTAATTTACAATATTATTAAACTTAGTACATTCAAAGCTATTGTGCATCAACAACAATGGAATGAGTCTTGGAGTACACTCGAATTTGGTGGTTGGTTATTATTTTCATTAGCTACTATGTTTGTATGGACAGCAATATTTTTTATTATGTTGTATAACAACAAGTTACAAAAAGAACATGAAATGTTACTTAGAGCACAAACATCGGCAAAAGAAGCACAATTAGAAATGTTGCGTTACCAACTGAATCCTCATTTTATGTTTAATACCATGAATGCTATTTCTACGCTTATTTATAAAAACGAAAATGATAAAGCCAATGAAATGCTTGACAAATTATGTGATTTTTTTAGATATTCATTAGATAAAAACGACAAAAGTAAAACTACCCTTCAAAAAGAGTTGGAGTTGTTAGATTTATATCTATCTATCGAAAAAGTCAGGTTTGGTGATCGTTTACATGTCGAGCTTGCCATTGATAATAATGCTCTGGGTTGTCGAGTACCTAGTATGTTGTTGCAACCTTTGGTGGAAAATGCGATTAAATATGCAATAGAGTTGCGCAAAGAAGGCGGGTCTATCATTATTCAAGCGCAAATTATTGATGACAGATTAATGTTACACGTTATTGATGACGGGCAAGGTTTAAATAAAAAATTGAATGAAGGTTTTGGTATTGGTATGACGAATACAAAAGCACGATTAGATGCTATGTTTAATGGTGACTTCGATGTGAGTCTTGCTAACAGCGAAAATGGCGGAGCAACCGTGTTAATTTCTATTCCTTTTAAGAAGTAATTGAGAGATGAGTGAAAAACCTTTAACGGCAATTATTGTTGATGATGAACCTCTTGCGATAGAAGGGCTTCGTCTTCGATTAGAAAAAATCTCTCAACTAAAAGTCATTGCCGAAGCAAGTGATGGTGATCAAGCTATTCATTTGTGCAATACCTTAACACCTGATGTATTGTTTTTAGATTTACGTTTGCCTGGTCTTAATGGTATTGAGGTTGTACAAGCATTACAATCTGATACTTTACCCATGATTGTTTTTGTCAGCGCTTATGGTGAATACGCTATTGATGCTTTTGAACTTAACGCAATTGATTATGTATTAAAACCTGCTAATTTAGGGCGTTTACAAAAGACAGTTGAGCGTATTATGCAACGCGTTAGCATTAGTCAGTCGGAAAATAATATTGAGAAAGATTCGACTAAAGAAAAATTCAAATTACTTAAAGCACTAGGTGAGACATCAGGCCTTTCAGTGTCTGAACTAGAAGATTGGTTGGAGTCGGATAATCCATTACCTTCTCTCTACATACAAGAATTAGTGATTAAAAATAACGATCATGAAAAAGTGTTTTTACCTGTTAAAGACATACAATGGATAGATGCTGCTGGTGATTACATGTGTATTCATGAAAATAATGAAACACATATTGTACGCATTACTATGAAAAAGCTTGAAAGCCAGTTAGATCCTAAGATATTCACTCGTATTCACAAATCTACTTTAGTTAATGTTAGCTATATTAAGAGTATTAAGCCTATGCGTAATAGCGAAGGCATTCTTGATTTAGGTAACGACGTTCAATTAAAAGTAAGTCGTAATTACAGCTCAGCTATACAACAAATTGTTGAGTCTAAACAATATTAAAGGCAATTAAACCTTTCAGCTTATTTTTGTCTCGTGTTATCTCTTTGCTTTCAGTAAATCGATTATTGCCGCATGGTTTAACCATGATGTCGCATTTCAATTGTTAGTTGATTTTTTTTGAATCAATATGTTTCTAAGATACTACTCATATTAAAATTATATCAGAGTAGCTATCTAAATCGTTTACTTCAGTATTTTCGTGATAAAAAGTCTTATAAAACAATCAACAAAAATAATACAACCACACGAAATATCAAAGTTAAAACGAACCATAATGAAACATTGGGGACATTTATGAACAAGACATATAAAGCTACGCAGTTACTTGCTTTAGCTTCAACATTGACGTTATTAGGATGTGGAAGCGGAGTAGAAACTGAAACAAAAAATAATGCTGTAGACCCTTCTCAACCAGTAAGTGATTGGAAATTAGTTTGGGAAGATGAATTTGACAATACAACCATAGACACTAAAAAATGGACTCATGAAGTTAATTGTGATGGTGGTGGAAATAACGAAAAACAATGTTATACAGATAGTGCAGATAATTCCTTTGTTAGCGATGGGAAATTAAGCATTGTTGCACTTCCTGCTGCTGATGATGCAGATCTTCCTTATACTTCTGCAAGACTTATCACACGTTATAAAGCAGATTTTAAATATGGCCGTTTTGAAATAAGCGCTAAGTTACCTAGCGGACAAGGCAGCTGGCCTGCTTTTTGGATGCTACCAACTGATGAAGTTTATGGCGGCTGGCCTAAATCTGGCGAAATAGATATTTTAGAAGCCGTAAATCTTAATACTGTAGATGCTGATGGCAATGTAGAAGCTAACATTCACGGTACATTGCATTATGGTAAAGCATGGCCTGACAATTCTAGTTCAGGAACTTCTTACACACTTCCCGATAACATAAATCCTGCTGATGATTTTCATACTTATGCTGTTGAATGGCAAGAAGGTGAGATCCGTTGGTATGTGGATGATTATTTATATGCTACACAACGTAAATCTGAAGTTAGAACTAACAGTAGAGATGAGGCTGTTGGCTTATCACACAGAGGTTGGTTCACTGAAAATTTTGACAGTGTTACTGGTGAACTAACCACTTTCTGGGAGAACGCCCCATTCGATCAAGATTTCTTTCTTATTTTAAACTTCGCTGTAGGTGGCGATTGGCCTGAAAATGTAAATAACTTAGGCATAGATACTGAAGCTTTTGCAAATGGTCAGTCATTTGAAATTGATTATGTGCGCGTGTACGAGTGTCAACAAAATCCAGATACAGGTAAAGGCTGTGAAACTGTTCGCGGTGGTTATGACAATTTAGAGGATGCTCTAGTTGAAGGGAAAGCGCCAATTCCTTCGCCACCATCTACAGGTATTGCAGAAAACTTAATTATTTTTTCAGGCGCAGTTAATCCTAACTGGCCTGCATGGGATTGTTGTGGTGGCACTACACCTTCTTTAAACACTGATGCAGATAAAGGCGAAGTGATGGAGTTTTCTGTTGGTGCAACAGCAACAGTAAATGGCTTTATTTCACGTGCTGAGTTTATTGATAATGAAGTTGGCACTGCAAGTCCATTTGATGCATCGCCACTTGCTGAAACAGGTACGTTAAGTTTTGACATGAAAGTTGTTTCAGCGCCGAATGATATAGGCGCTCCTTGGTATGTGAAAATGGAAAGCTCTGAAGGTTCAACGGCTGCAGACTTTCTTTTAACTGAAAGTGCTGAAGCTATTGAACCTGTAACTGGGGAATGGCAAACCTATACTTTTTCATTAAAATCATTCGCAGATAAAGGTTTAGATCTTAGTGCTCTTGATGTTGTTATGGTGTTTCCTGCATGGGGAGCCGGTGAAGGTGCTGTATATCAAATTACTAACTTAAGTATTGCTGCTGACTCAACTTCACCTGAGGTTGTGATTTTTCAAGAAAGCGAAAACCCAAGCTGGCCGATGTGGGATTGTTGTGGAGGTTCAACGCCAACGGTTGAGTTAGACGATGATGCTCATACTAATGTTTCAGAGTTTTCTATTGGTTCAGAACCAACAGTAATGGGCTTTATTTCAAGAGACCCTAATACAACTCAACCTTCGCCATTTGATGCAACAGGTATCCTTACTAATGGTGTTATTCAGTTCGAAATGAAAGTGGTGACTATGCCAAGCGATTCGAGTACTGACTGGATTTTTAAAGTAGAAGCCGATAATGCTGCATCTGCTGTTGAAGTTTCTGTAGCGACAAGTGTTGAAGCTGCTGCTCCTGTTGAAGGGCAATGGCAAACTTATACCTTTAATTTATCTGACTTAGCAACTGCTGGTTTAGATGTAAGTGCTATTGATGTTCTGATGATTTTCCCAGCATGGGGGGCGGGTGAAGGTGCCGTTTATCGCATTGATAACGTAAAAATCTATGATCCTACAGCAGAAACTAACTCTGGTGGTTTTGTATTATTTGATGAACAAGCTAAAGACATGTGGAGTGTTTGGGATTGTTGTGGTGGTTCAACTCCAACACTTGAAAATGATGGTACCGAACATGGCATGACTGCTCAGTTTGTTATTGGTGCTACACCTACTGTGATGGGGTTGTTAGCTGATGATGATGTTTATTTAGATGCATCTCATCTATTAGCAAGTGGTGTTGTTAAATTTGATATGAAAGTGATTACTGCACCAACTGATCCAGAGTCTACTTGGATTTTCAAAATAGAGTCAGGTGATACAGAGACTGCTGTTGAATTACCTATCACGGCGAGTCAAGAAGGTGTTGCACCTGTAACGGGTGAATGGCAAACCTATACTTTTTCTCTACAAAGTTTATTTGATGCTGGCTTAGATATTAGTCAAATAGACGTTGTTATGTTTTTTCCTGCATGGGCTACAGGCGAGGGTGCTGAGTACCGAATCGATAACGTACTTATCAGTAATCCTTAGCCTAAAAGCTGTGATTAAAAATCGAGCTTTTCAATTGCTCAATTATAAAAAATTTTTAAAAGTAGGTTCAACATGAAAAATATTAAATTTAAACAAAAACATATAGCTACATGTATCTCATTAATTTTAGCTTCAGGTGTAAGTCATAATGTATTAGCTGAAGAAGCACCATTAGCTGAGCAAAAAGCTGAAATAGAAGTGATTGAAGTGACAGGTATTCGCGGAAGTATTATGCGTGCATCTTCAATGAAACGTGGCTTTTCAGGTGTGATGGATGCTATTTCATCAGAAGAGATGGGGAAGTTCCCTGATACTAATTTAGCTGAGTCTTTGCAACGTATAACGGGTGTTTCAGTAAGTCGCTCAAATGGTGAAGGAAGTCAAATTACAGTACGTGGTTTTGGCCCTGAGTTTAACTTATTAACACTTAACGGACGTCAAATGCCTGGTACAGGTAATAGCCGTTCATATAGTTTAGAAAACTTGTCATCTGAAGGTGTTAGTTCTCTTGAAGTGTTTAAAACTGCACGTGCAGAAAACCCAACAGGTGGATTAGGCGCGACTGTTAATATTTCTACATTAAAGCCTTTTGACAGCCCTGGACAAAAAATTTCTGTTTCAGCAAAAGCTAATCACGATACTTCTAATGTAGAAGGTGATGATATTACGCCTGAGTTGAGTGCTATTTATAGCAATACTTTCAATGACGATACCTTAGGTTTTTCAGTTTCTGCAAGCCATCAACGAAGAGATTTTCAACAGCAATCTGCGAGTATTCAAGGCTGGCAAGCCAATGTAGCGTTACCTACTAACCTTGCTGATGAAAATGTGATTGATCCTCGCCCTATTAATGAGGAAGGTGAGCGTGTTGGTGATTACTTTTTCCCTCGTGATTTAGGTTACAACATTGCAAATATTGCCCGTGAAAGAACAAATGGAAATATTACCTTTCAATATGCACCGACTGAAGATCTTATTGTAACCTTGGATTACACAGCAACTATTGCAACCACTGGGGTTAACTCTATTGGGTGGGGAATGTGGAATGACTATGGAGGCAATATAAATGCCTATGAATTGGATGAAAATGGAACAGCAATTTATGCCGATATTAGTGGCAATGATGGCTCATATACTGCTTCTCGCAATACAACTGAAGTTAAAGAAGATTCATTTGGTATTAACTTAGCTTGGCAAGCAACAGATACATTGCATTTAGCATTAGATTTCCATGATTCAACCAGTAAAACAGATAATGGTAAAGATGCTGGTCTTAATAGTGCAGGTACGCTTGTTTTAGGATCAGATCAATTAATCACTAAAACGTACGATTATCGTACTGGTGATGTTCCATCAGGGCAGATTTTTTGGAATAACGGCACAACAACTTTAGAGCCAGGAGAAATAGACTCACATTTTAGTCAATTCATTCATTCACCGGGTGAAGCTAATGTAGAGCAAATACAACTACGTGGCATGTGGGAAAATACTTATAATATCCCGTTAGTCGACATAAAGTTTGGGGTAGCTAGCACTAAGCAAACTATTGGCGGCTCTAGTGCATGGAGTGGATTAATCGGTGCTTTTGGATTTAACCCTTCTTGGACTGAAATATTTCCAGACGGTATGTTTACAAAACAGAGTACTAATAACTTCTTAGATCAAATTAATGGTGGGGGAAGCAGTTTAACTCCGGATCATTATTATACTTTTGATTTTGATGAAGTGGTTACACGCTCAGAAGCCTTTTTAACAGAAGAAGCTTTAGGTAATGGTGATTATTTTGCAGCAACTCCATATCATGATTTTGCTGGTACTTTTTCGCAATCCTCAGTCGAAGAAGAAACGAAAAGTATCTACCTTCAAACAAACTGGATGTTTGAGTTAATCGGTTTTGATATGGAATTGAGTGTTGGTGTACGTTATGAAGAGACAGATGTTACGAGTAATGTTCAACAAGACGTCCCAACAAGTGTTTGGTGGCAAGGTGGCAGTGAATGGCATACTCAATATTTGAGTGGTGATAGTAATATTTTATCTTTAACGGGTGAGCATGATGTATTTTTACCTATGTTTGACTTCCGAGTTGATCTAACTGATGAACTTGTTGGGCGCGTTTCGTGGGGTAAGACAATCGCTAGAGCACCATTAGGTAATTTAGCGGGGGGACGTGTTTTATCTGGTAGTCCTAAAATAGGTTCTCGTAATGGTAATGAAGGTAACACTAACCTTTTACCATATGAATCTACTAACCTAGATCTTAGTCTTGAATATTACTACAGCGACGAAGGAAGTTATGCGTCGATTGGTTATTTCAAAAAAGACGTTAAAAACTTTATTGGAAATCAAATTGTATCAACCACTATTGATGGTTTTCACGATATCTACCAAGGTCCTCGCTGGCAGCAAGCTGAAGCTGATTTAATTGCTAATGGTGAGCAAGCAACAAGTGATGCTATTTTTGCACAAATCCAGGCCAATGGTTCTAGTTTAAATGCTCAAGGTTATTTAGAGCCAAATAGTGATGATCCATTGATTGTTTGGGATATAAGCAGACCATTCAATAGTTCTGATGAAAAAACTGTTGATGGTTTTGAGCTGGCAGTACAACATTTATTTGGTGAGTCAGGCTTTGGTGTAGGTGTTAATGCGACATTTGTTGATGGCGATGTAGAGTTTGACGTTGAAAGTTTAGACCAACAAACACCGCTAACAGGGTTAAGTGATTCTGCTAACTTTCAGGCTTTTTATGAAAAAGATGGTCTGTCGGTAAAAGTGACCTATGCATGGCGTGATGAATATCTGATTGGTGTAGGACAAGATCAAGGCTCATCTGATAATCCGCCACAATTTGCTAAAGCTTTTGGACAGTGGGATATGAGTGTCAATTATGATGTTACCGAGGAGCTCACTGTGTTTGTTGAAGGTGTAAATATTAATAATGAAACAGAGCAGGGCTTTGGCCGTTATGAAGAGCAGTTTTTATTTGCTAGACAATACGGACCTCGTTATAGCTTAGGTGCTCGATATAGCTTTTAACTAAGCCCAAATAAAGCCTTGTTGAATGTTATAACGAGGCTTTTATTTTAAGCATATCCTAACACTAATATCTGTTCGGTTATGTGATTTAACTTAATTTATATAGGAATATATTTATGGCTAGTTCTGCAGTTATTATCGATACACAGAATAGTTCAGAAAACTCATCAAGTAATCCTCCACAAAATAATATGTTCGCTTTAGTATCGCTTACTTCATTATTTTTCATGTGGGGGTTCATTACTTGCCTTAACGACATTTTAATCCCTTACTTAAAAGGTATGTTTGATCTTAGTTATACCCAAGCTATGCTGATTCAATTTTGTTTTTTTGGCGCCTATTTTATTGTTTCTCTTCCTGCGGGCGCTTTAGTGAGTCGCTTAGGTTATAAAAAAGGTATAGTGACGGGATTATCCATTGCTAGTCTTGGCTGTCTATTGTTTTATCCTGCGGCTGAAATCGGTGTGTACGCGGTTTTTTTATTAGCATTATTTGTTCTAGCAACGGGTATTACTATTTTACAAGTCTCTGCAAACCCTTATGTAAGCGCTTTAGGTCCAAGTAAAACGGCATCTTCACGACTTACTTTAACACAAGCTTTTAATTCATTTGGCACAACCGTTGCCCCATTTTTTGGTGCTTGGCTTATTTTTAGTGGTGTTGAGTCGAGCGAAGCGGTAGATGCAAGCTCAGTACAAATTCCTTATATTGCTATTGCATTAACCTTGATGGTGCTTGCGGGTATATTTGCGTTATTGAAGCTACCTAATTTAGGTCAAAATGCACAAGCACAAATATCGCCAAGCAAGGCATGGCAATTTAAACATTTACGTTTAGGTGCTGTAGGTATTTTTGTTTATGTTGGTGCTGAAGTTGCTATTGGTAGTTTTTTAATTAATTTTTTAGCAGAGCCTACTATTGCAGGTATTACTGAAGCTGAAGCCGCTAAATATATTTCTTATTATTGGGGCGGAGCTATGGTTGGGCGTTTTATCGGAGCAGGCGTGATGCAACTTGTATCAGCTAATAAAGTTTTATTTATCAATGCTGTTTGTGCTGCCATTTTAGTATTTGTTGCTATGGTGACCGATGGTTCAATTGCTATGCTGGCGATCCTTGCTGTAGGTTTTTTCAATTCCATTATGTTTCCTACTATTTTTACTTTAGCAATTAATCAACTAGGTAATGCTGCTAGCCATGGCGCTGGTGTTTTATGTTTAGCTATTGTAGGTGGTGCTATATTACCTTTAGTACAAGGCGCTTTAGCTGACGCACTTGGTATTCAGCTTTCGTTTATTCTACCTATTTTTTGTTATGCATATATCGTTTATTACGCATTAATTGGCTCTAAGCCCGATGTTACTACAATTCAATTTCAAGAGGGTGGCAAACATGAAGCTATCTAAAAGCACATTACTATCGAGTTCATTTGTTTTATTAGCTGCAGGTTGTTCAGTTGAATCATTTGACATTATCAATACAGAAGAGTCGAAGACTTGGGCACCAATAAAATCTGAAGTGACAAAAGATCCAGTTATTGAAGCTAAAGTCAGTGAATTATTGAGTACGATGACGTTAGAACAAAAAGTCGCACAAATGATCCAACCTGAAATACGTGATATTACTCCAGAAGATATGCGTAAGTACGGTTTTGGCTCGTATTTAAATGGCGGAGGGGCTTTTCCTAAGAACAATAAACATTCAACCCCCCAAGATTGGATTGAGCTTGCTGAAACTATGTATCAAGCGTCTATTGATGATTCACTAGATGGTAGTGCAATTCCTACAATGTGGGGCACTGATGCTGTTCATGGTCATAACAATGTGATTGGTGCAACATTATTTCCCCATAACATTGGTTTGGGGGCAGCGAATAATGTTGAGCTGATGACTAAAATCGCTCAAGCAACGGCTACAGAGGTAATGGTTACTGGTATTGATTGGGTTTTTGCGCCAACGGTTGCTACGGTAAGAGATGATCGTTGGGGGAGAGCCTATGAAGGTTACTCAGAAGATCCTGAAATAGTAAAGCTTTATGCTAGTGCTGTTGTTAAAGGATTACAAGGAAGTGCTGATGATGATTTTTTAGGTGATGATCGTGTTATTAGTACAGTTAAACACTTTGTTGGTGATGGGGGCACTCAAGATGGGGATGATCAAGGGGATAATCAAGCATCAGAGCAAGACCTGTATAAATTACATGCTCAAGGTTATGTCAGTGGTTTAGCGGCTGGCGCTCAGTCGGTTATGGCATCATTTAACAGTTGGAATGGTGAAAAAATTCACGGTAGCCATTACCTGTTAACTGAAGTGTTAAAAGAAAAGATGGGCTTTGACGGCTTTGTTGTTGGTGATTGGAATGGTCATGGACAAGTTAAAGGCTGTACAAATGAAAGTTGTCCACAGTCTATTAACGCAGGCTTAGATATTTTTATGGTGCCTACGGATGCATGGAAACCTCTTTATGAAAACACTATTGTGCAAGTACGTCGTGGCGAAATAGCTGAGTCACGTATTGATGATGCAGTCAGTCGTATATTACGTGTAAAACTCAGAGCAGGGCTTTTTGACAAACCAAGTCCCGCTAATCGTCAATTTTCAGGAAAAACTGAACTTATTGGTAGCGAAAAGCATCGAGAAATAGCTCGCCAAGCAGTACGAGAATCATTAGTGCTATTAAAAAATGAAGCTGGAATTTTACCTTTATCACCTAAAATGAATATTTTAGTGGCAGGCGATGCAGCTAACAATATCGGTAAGCAGTCAGGTGGTTGGACGATAACTTGGCAAGGTACTAATAATGAAAATAGCGATTTTCCTGGTGGTAGTTCAATTTATGATGGTTTACGTGCACAAGTAAACGCTGCTGGTGGTCATATAGAACTTAATGTTGAAGGTAAATTTACTAAAGAACCTGATGTTGCCGTGGTGGTGTTTGGTGAAGAGCCTTACGCTGAAGGGCAGGGAGACAGAGAGAATCTAGCTTATCAAGCAAGTCACAAATCTGATTTAGCTTTGTTAAAACGTTTGAAAGCACAAGGAATACCTGTTGTTTCAGTATTTATTAGCGGCAGACCTATGTGGATGAATGCTGAGTTTAATGCCAGTGATGCCTTTGTTGCTGCTTGGTTGCCGGGTTCTGAAGGAAAAGCTGTTGCTGATGTGTTATTGACAGATGTTAATAACCAAGTACAACACGATTTTATGGGGAAACTTTCTTTTTCTTGGCCGAATTCACCAGTACAAACAGTGAATCGTTTTGATAAAGATAATAAGCCTTTATTACCTTATGGTTTTGGTTTGAAATATGGTGAAAAAAGCACGTTAGCAAATAACTTATCTGAAGGTTTTACTTTCTCTCACAATAATCAACAAGACACTCAAATCTTTGCTGGTAAAGTAATGAAACCATGGGAAATGCTATTAATTTCAGAAGAGCAAACACTGAATATACAATCTAACAGTTCATCATTACCTGGCATTGCTTATCGCACCATTGATAAAAATGTACAAGAAGATGCTTTTCAGATCCAACTTGACGGCAGTACTACAGCAGGTATTAGATTTTCTGCAATTAATGCAATCAGTGCCGATCTTTCTATTGTATCAAAAGAAATGTCTGCACTGGTATTAACGGTTAAAAGAAATAGTGATGTGACTGCACCTGTGAGTATTTCAATGGCTTGTGACGGTAGTGAATTGACCTCTGAATCATGTATAGCGAGTGTTGATGTTTCACAAGCATTAGCTAATTTACCTAATGGTGAATGGGCAAAATTATCAATAGATGTCAGTTGTTTTGCTAACCAAGGTTTAAAGTTTGATAAACTTGTTAAACCTTTTGAATTAATGTCAAAAAGTAAATTAACATTATCAATGAGTGATGTTTATTTTGAAGCTAAGGCAGGAGAATCTGCTAATATTCAATGTAACTAGCCTTGTGACCAGGGTTATGTAACTTACTTTGTTGACTTAAAAAACCTCATATTGAACTAAGTTCATGATGAGGTTTTTTTTGAAAATTATAGTGCTATTTTCTCAAAATGACGGTCAATATATCCTCGTCATTTTATCGCTATATTGATAGGAAATCTCTTGAATCAGTAGTATAAAGCTTGAATATCTTAATGAATAAGGCTTTTTATTGTATTGAAAAAATATAATCACTTAGCTTATTAGTACCAAGTGTAATATCGACCTCATCACCTTGATATTTATCAAGTAACGCTAATCCCATTGGGGATTGCGGTGTGATTACCGTAATATGTTGCCCGAATAATTCACAACGAAACCCACCTGCTGCAGGGCCGATAAAAAACCAATGTTGTTTAGTGTTGTCTTTAGCAAGTTGCACTAATGCTGTTAATTTTATTGGCTTGTCTTCATCAAAAACTAGCAAATTTGAGTCTTGATACGCTTTAAGTGCCGTTTGTAATTCTTGCACACGTCGAGATTGCCCTTCAGCTAAATAGCTGGCCTCAATCGCTAGCGTATCATATTGGGTTTCGGCAACACTTTGATCGTCTACTGCGGCAGCATGAGCCTCATTTGCGGCATTAATCGCTTGATTTAATTCTTTCTTTAGCTCATTTGTTACTAACGAAGTTAAAGCTATTTTATCAATCTTTGCTTGATTCATATTAATTATTTTTGTAGTTAATCGTATTTGATAATGAGGATATTTAAGGGCTAAACACTTAGATGAAATAAGTATATTACCTTTAGGTATATATACTACTAATATTAATGCATTATTAATATTTTAAAATTAATCTGACAGGTGTCAAAATATGCTTGTGTTTTTGTTTGAAGATGAGTAAATTAACAGCAACTATACTATCTGGTTTGACCAATAGGAAATAATATGACAGCACCAAATGAAATAAATAATTCATCTATAGAGCAGGCTTTTCCTCACTTATTAGCCCCTTTGGATTTAGGTTTTACTCAATTAGCTAACCGCACGTTAATGGGATCTATGCATACCGGGCTCGAAGAAGAGCGTGGGGGTTTTTCAAAATTAGCGGCTTTCTATGAAGAGCGTGCAAAAGGCGGTGTTGGGCTAATTGTTACAGGTGGTGTTAGCCCTAACAAGCGTGGCACAATTGCCCCTTTGGGCAGTGAATTAAGCCATTTTTGGCATGTAAATAAGCATAAAGAAGTGACAGCAGCGGTTCATAAATACCCAACAAAGATCTGTTTACAGTTATTACACACAGGTCGTTATGCTTATCATCCCTTTAGTGTAGCGCCGAGTAAAATTAAATCGCCAATCAATCCTTTTACTCCTAAAGCAATGTCTGATGGTCAGATTCGAAGCACGATAAAAGATTATGCTTACGCCGCTCATTTAGCTAATAAAGCTGGTTATGATGGTGTTGAAATAATGGGTAGTGAAGGTTATTTAATTAATCAATTTGCTTGTCTTCGTACTAATCAACGAGATGACGATTGGGGCGGTAGCATTGAAAACCGTATGCGCTTAGCCATTGAAACAATAAAAGCGGTGCGTGCAAAAGTAGGTGAAAATTTCATTATTATCTTCCGATTATCTATGCTGGATTTAGTTGAAGGTGGTAATACTTGGGATGAAGTAGTTTTAATGGCAAAAGCTGTTGAGAAAGCGGGGGCTACCTTAATCAATACCGGTATTGGCTGGCATGAAGCACGTATCCCTACGATAGTGACTTCTGTACCAAGAGCAGCGTTTACTTGGATTACTGAGCGAATGAAAAAAGAAGTATCGCTACCGTTAATAACTACAAACCGTATTAATACCCCTGAAGTGGCTGAAGAAATATTAGCAACAGGGCAGGCGGATATGGTGTCAATGGCAAGACCATTTTTAGCTGATGCAAACTTTGTTAATAAAGCAGCGGCCAATAAATCAGATGAAATTAACACCTGTATTGGTTGTAATCAAGCTTGTTTAGATCATGTGTTTCAACAAAAAAGAGCGTCATGTTTGGTAAACCCTAGAGCTTGTTATGAAACAGAAATAAATTTTGAACCCACAAATAATCGTAAAAAATTAGCTGTTATTGGCGCAGGGCCTGCAGGTTTAGCTTTTAGTGTTTATGCATCTGAGCGAGGGCATCAAGTTGAGTTATTTGACAAAATAAGTGAAATTGGCGGGCAGTTTAATGTTGCCAAACAAATTCCAGGTAAAGAAGAGTTTTATGAAACATTACGTTATTTTAATAAGCAACTTACGTTACATAATATTCCGGTACATTTGAATAACGAACAAAGCGCAGAATCTCTATTATCGGCGGGCTTTGATGAAGTTGTTCTAGCGACAGGCATTAAACCTAGAAAATTAGATATTGAGGGCATTGATCATCCTAAAGTGCTGAGCTATTTACAAGTGTTGCGTGAGAAGATGCCTGTAGGAGAAAAGGTCGCAATTATTGGTGCTGGTGGCATTGGTTTTGATGTTGCTACTTACCTAGTGGAGTCGAACGAGTCACTGACAACTAACCTTGATGCGTGGTTAAAAAATTGGGGGGTCGATAAGAATTATCAAAGTTCGGGGGCATTATTAGAGCCGAGCGCAGCGTCTTCTGATAAACCAGAGAGACAAATTACGTTGTTACAGCGTAAAGCCACAAAAGTCGGTAAAGGTTTAGGGAAAACATCGGGTTGGGTACATCGTGCTAATTTAGTTAAACATGGTGTGAAAATGGTACCCGGTGTGAGTTATAAGTCGATAACTGATGAAGGATTAATTATCGAAGTAAATGGCGAAGAAACACTGCTTGATGTTGATAATATTATTATTTGTGCAGGACAAGAATCAAATCGTGATTTACAACAAGCGCTTGAAAATGGCGGCTTAAAAGTACACTTAATTGGTGGAGCTAATGTAGCCTCTGAACTTGATGCTAAGCGTGCTATTCGACAAGCTGCTGAATTAGCGATGATAATATAAGTTTTTCAATAGAAACAAGTCGTTGTTCATTGTTATTCCACCCTATATTTATATGCTATTTCTTTTGAAAGTCGGTAAGTAAAAAGGAATAGCAATGAATATTCTTTGTTGTGGCTTGCTTAAATGAGAGTATTAAAAACATACCTAAAGTATTTCATCAATGAGGCTGAAGTAATTCAGATGTTCAAAATATAGGGTGAACTGGTAAAAAACTGTTACAACTCGCTAATAGTTTATCGAGACAATTAGCAGAATTTATTTTAGAAAAATAAAAACTGACGTATACTGCTGAAAATGCATGTATAGTAAAGCCCCTCAACCTTTGACCTTTGAAATGAAAAATTTAGTGATCAGTAATTCCGATATTGAAATATTCTCTACTCCGAAACAATATAAACAACAACTATTATCATTAATTGCTAATGCTCATCGTCGTATATATATAACAGCACTTTATCTACAGGATGACGAGGCTGGCAGAGAAATATTGCATGCTTTGTACAAAGCTAAAGGAATTAGGCCTGAACTAGAAGTTAATATTTTTGTCGATTTTCATCGAGGTCAACGAGGGTTAATTGGAGAAAAAGATAGTTTAGGTAATCGTGCTTTATATCTTGATTTAGCTGCACAATATGAGCAAAAAATTTCAATATACGGTATTGCTGTTAAGCGAAAAGAGCTATTTGGTGTTTTACACTTAAAAGGTATGGTTTTTGATGATAATCTTTTTTATACCGGTGCAAGTATTAATGACATATACATGCATCAAGGTGCTCGCTATCGTTTAGACAGATATTATCAAATTCAGTGTTCTTCATTAACGAACAGCTTTTGTCAGTATTTAAGTAATACTTTTATTCATTCAAATCTAGCGCCATTACTTAATGAGCCTGATTTACCGAGTTCTGTTGATCAAAAACGTAATATTTTAGCGTTAAAATTATTATTGAAAAAATCAGCTTACGCAATAGACTCCACGAGTACCAACAAAAATTCGGGAGTTATTAATAACCCTATATCAATAACTCCTTTAGTAGGATTTGGCAGAAGAAAAAATCACCTAAACAAAGTTATTCGCAAAACAATTCGTAATTCACAAAAGCAGTTATTAATTTTTACGCCTTATTTTAATTTACCTCCTGTGCTGGCAAAAGATGTTGTTAATGCATTAAAACGTGGTGTGAATATCACCTTAGTTGTTGGTGATAAAAAGGCTAATGATTTTTATATTGCTGATGAATCGGAGTTTAGTACTATTGGTATCGTTCCTTATATTTATGAAATGCTCTTAAAGCGCTTTGTTAAACGCTATCAAAACTATATTGAACAAGGGTTATTGAATATATATTTATGGCAACACGAAGATAATAGCTTTCATTTAAAGGGAATTATTAGTGATGAACGTTATCATTTATTAACAGGTAGTAACTTAAATCCACGGGCATGGACATTAGATCTTGAAAATGGCTTACTACTTGATGACCCATCACAAAGTTTAATGACAAAAGTTGCACCTGAGCTTGTTACTATTATGGAGCATACTCAAAAAATTAATCATTTTAGTGAGCTTGAAGCGGTAAGTGACTATCCAACAAAACCGAAGAAGTTACTGAATAAGATTCGCATCGCTCAACTTGATCGTGTTTTAAAGCGGTTCTTATAGATTATAATCAAGCTGGATTAAAAAGATTGTTTAGCTTCAATTCTAATTTCAAAAGTATCAATATTTGGGTTATCACTTTGAGGAAAAGCAAAGTCGACATGTATTACTTGTTGATTTCCTGCTGCATGTGGTGAATAAAACCTTGCTCCCATACCCACTGAATATAGCCAACCATTTTCAGCATTAGCTTCAATGCCTGCGACATCAATGTCACCAAAGGTTCGTGCGGTATCTAAAAATGCAGCACCAGCAAGATCAAATACCTTAAATAGATTGATTTTGGGATAATAACGTATTTCGTTGGTAAATTTCACACTATGCTCACCATGCTGATACTCTAAAGGAAAGCCTCTTAAACCAGAATCACCTCCAATACTAACAAGTTGGTCAAGATATTGATTATTACTGATTACATTGGTGTTGTTGAAGTAATATCCCCAGTTGTCATTGAAATTATAAAAGTATTCAGTATCAATATTCAGTAATAGTCGATCTTCACGTTGATGATATATGTCACCACTTAATTCTATATTGAGTAGCACCAGAGCATTATCATGTACTTCAAATCCTTTATGGATTTTTGCTTGAAATAGCGCCCAAGCATTATTTTCTCTTTCACCATCACTAATACCTAAACGAGAACTAAATTGCCAACCATGATTAAAATCTTCTATTTGTGTAATTAAATGAATATTTGTGAGTTTTTTAAAGTCTTTTTCTATGTAATCAAAACCGACCCAAGGGTAGATAAAATCACGATCCTGAGGTAATAAAAGTGAATAAGGGTTATCGTTTGCATTATCAGCATAATAAAATTTATGTTGTTCTTGTGTAACACCAACATGGTATCGTGCGAGCGCATTTTTATGGTTAAAACCTAGCCAAGAATATTCGGCATTTTTATAGTTAAGGTCATGGGCAAATATCGCCAATTTATTATTATTTTGATAAATAGTGTCATTACGAGACTCTTCATCAAAGCCAATCATATAAGCATTGTTAGTATAAAAACTAGCAAAGTGCTTTTGTAAAAATATCGCTTGTTGAGTACCATCGTCATTGTCAGCAAAGTGTAATTTTAAATCAATATTCTTTTGGCTAAATAAGGGAATAGTGGTTCTTAGTTTATAGCCCTTACGTTGCGAGTTTCTATAAGTTTCGATTTCTGCATCTACGCCTAAGCCAGCAAGATTTCGCTCCTTAATACCAAAACTATAGGTACTTTCTCCTCCCTGACGACCAAAACTAACAGTTGGCATTAATGACCAATTATCCCAAGTAGTAATAGTGATATTTTCTACCGCTTCATCACTACTAACTTTAGCGGCACGTAAGTATTTTCTACTACGTAAATGTCGCTCTAACTCGGCCATATCAGCGATAGTTTTTGTACATTTATTGATAAAAAAAGCAGCTTCATTTTCTAATGTAAGTTGCTTCGTGGTTATATGAATTGCATTTGCCCAGCGATGTATAAAAAGGAAACCTTTTTCATTTTCATCAAAAATCGTTTGTGGATTAAAGATAATCTTTGGCTGTTCTTGGTTACAATTGTTAGTTTCCAATGAGCTTGTTGATATTTGGTGTACGAAAGGATCGATTTGTGTCTGTGCTTGAGCATTAGTCGTGGTAATTCCGATGACGACAGAGCTTACCATCACAAAATAAATAATAGGGATAGCGCATAATATAATGTGTGAATATTTACTGCTAATAGGAATAACTGAGCTCCTTCTGTAACGTTATGTACTCACAAAAACTGTAAATGACATAAATATTTCAGAGAATTTAAGTATAGCTTATTTATTGTCTGTATTTTTATTTTTATCGAAGATAAAGCTATGTGTAGAAAGATAATATACCTTTCTCTAAAAATGAAAAAGGCCATTATTACTAATAGCCTTTTATTTAATTATTGTCTCGTCCTGAAATGTGTTTACACATTTAGGGCGTAAACAATTTAGAAAGTGTAATTTAAGCGTGCGTAATAATAACCGCCCATCCAATCAACCGTATTACCTGACCAGTAAACTGCACCACAACAATCATCACCGTCATCTTTGTCTGGGTAGGTATCGAAAATATTTCGCGCACCTGCAGCAAAGGTTAAGTCATCACTTAATGGATAGCTCATTTCTAAATCAAACAATACAACCGGATCATATTCTTGAGTTGAAGTTGCATCAGTATCGATTGCATTCTCATATGAGCCGTAGATGTTTGCACGAACTAATACAGTTAATGCATCAAAACTATGCTTAGCAGATACTACCCCCTTCCATTCAGGAATAGAGTTTTCTAAGTCAAAGGCATCTTCATTACTTAAAAAATCACTAATGTCAGAGTCTATTTCTGTTGTATTATAGTTTACAGAGCCGGTTAATATAGTATCTCCTATGGTATAGGTGGCAACGAAATCCATACCTGAAGTGGTTGTATCAAATGCATTTTGAAAATAGTTAACACCACCAATGGTATTAGCACCTTCAACACCCGCAGCGTCTAAAGCTAAAAATTTATCATAAGCATCGCCAGATGTTGGATCTGTAGATACGTCGATGGTAGAAACAGAATAAAAACGATCTTCTAAAGCAATATTATAGAAATCTAACGTTAATGTTAGCGCATCAAAATTAGCAGAAAGCCCTAGACTATAATTCACAGACGTTTCAGGTTGTAATGCTTCAGCTCCTAACGCTTGTCCTACGGTGCTTAACGCTGGAAAAAGCCCTGTAGCAACAGGTAAGCCATCGGGTAAACGTGTTGATACATTGGTCGTACCTTGCTGGCCTGGTGTAGGTGCACGGAAACCAGTACCTACTGAACCTCGTAAGTTAACCTTGTCTGTTAAACTATATTTAAATGCAAGTTTACCTACTAATTCTGAACCAAAATCTGAGTAATCCTCATATCTAAATGCTGTTTGTAAAAATAGTCTTTCAGTAATATCACTACTTAAATCAACATAAACTCCCATCATATCTCTTTCATATGACCCTGAATATTCAGGTGAAAAACCAGGGAAGCCATTTGACCCTACACCAACGGCTTGATAGACAGCATCATTCTCATCCGCACAATTCAATGTTGAACCATTAGCGATAACAGCTAAGCCAGCATCGGTTGCTGAGTCACCATTACAAAAGCCATAAGGATCTGCGCTTGAATATGGGCCAACAGAATAAGAGGCTTCATCTCCTCCTCCTAGTTCATAAGTTTCTTCCATATAAGTTAAACCAAATGCTAGTACTAAATCACTATCAAAGCCAACCTCAAACAGTTTGGTGAAGTCTGCTGATATTTGTAGTTCTTCATTAGTTAAGTCACCTGGACGGAATGACGTTGGAGAGTCAGGTCCCATAGATGGATTAATGGTATTATCTAGTGTGTAAGCAATTTCGTTTGAACCATAACGAGCGCTAATATCATAGGTCATTTCATTTGCAAACTCACCTTCTAAGCCTGTTAAAAGTGAAATGTCAGTAATTTTACCGGTAAACCTAGGAGTAAAGCCTCCAGGAAACTTCTCTAAAGGTGAATAAAGAGAACCATCAGCCAAGCGGATATTCTCAATAGTACCGTTACCTGGATAACGATAGTAAAATCCACCATCGCCTTCGCTATCGGAATAATTACCAAAAGCATATACTCGCATATTATCGTTTATGTCGTAACCTGAGTTGAAAAATAAACGAGTAGCGGAAGTGTTAGGCTGCCCCCAAGGTTGTACAACATTTTCACCGCCTAAATTTGCATCACCCAAACCGGCTAGAAATGCTTCTTCAGAGTAACCTTCTATTGATTCAAATGCAGCACTACTTTCTGCAAAACGTGGGTCATTAGGATCAACACAACCCCAAGATTCACAATATTGTTCTGAACGAGATGTTGAGTTTGAATCTGAAATTTCACCTGAAATACTTAAAAAGCCTGAGTCGCCAAGCGCAAAACCCATATTACCGGTAACAGTAACTAATTCACCATCACCTTCATAATGTTGGCCCATTTCTACTGATAAAGAACCGCCTTCATCATTATTTTTCAATTGGAAGTTGATAACACCTGCAATTGCATCAGAGCCATATTGCGCTGCTGCACCATCACGAAGTACTTCAACACCTCTTAAAGCAGAAGATGGAATAGTCGCAATATCAGGACCTTGTGTACCAGAACCACCTATTTGTACTAACGCTGAACGATGACGGCGTTTTGAATTAACTAATACCAACGTTTTATCTGTTGGCATACCACGTAAAGTTGCAGGGCGAATAAATGAGGCTCCATCAGAGATAGGTTGACGAGATAAAGAGTATGATGGCACTAAGGTTTTCAAGATATCATTGGTGTCAGTAAAAGGGACAGCCGTCAAATCTTCTTCGCTTAAAATATCAATAGGAACTGCTGAATCAGCTAAAGAGCGCGGAGCACCACGACTGCCCGTTACTATTATTTTCTCATAATTTTCTTCGGTCGCAGCGGCTTCTTCTTGAGCCGCTATTGCGCTGATAGATATTGTGCCAATAGTACAGGTGATTAAACTGGTTTTTATTGCTTTGCTGAGTAATGTATATTTAGCCATAGTGAACCTTATTCTTCATGTTTTAGTAATTTTATTGTTGTTTTTTTGCCCCTATATCAATATAGAGGCCTGTTTTTATTCGTATAAATATTATTTTTTGGGTTTGGCTATAACCATTTCGATTTCGATTAACATATTTGGGCCGCCTGCTAAACCTGCAATTTGAAACGCTGAACGTGCTGGTTTATTTGGTTGTTCTTTTGTGCCGAAGTATTTGGTGTAAGCTTTCATAAAACCTGAGAAATCCATTTTTCCATCCATGGTTGGATCACCGACCATGAACACTTGCATTTTTATGACGTCACCAAAATCTACACCTAACTCTTTAAATGAAGCTTCAAAACGTTTAAACACATTTAATGCTTGTGTCTCGGTGTCGCCATAATACTTACGACTTCCTTTTTCTGCTGTTGCATCAACAGGACCTGGCACCATGCCGCTATGAAAAATCAACGTAGTTTCTGGTGTAACTTCTACCGCCCTAGATATAGGAAATGTGCTATTATTTGGTAGAGCATGACGCGTAACATCAGCCATAGCACTACCCATTAATAATGTGCCTGTTACTGCTGCTATTAAGGTTTTTTTCATGTTTTAAACTCCTAAGTTTATTTTAATTGGTATATATAAGTGGCTAAATTCGCCGCATCTTCTTCGGATAAAACCACACTACTAGCGGCTTGCATTTGTTGTCCGTAACTATCCGATTTATCTGTGCCTCTGTATCCCAGTCGAAAATGATTTAATTGAGTAACTAAATACCAATCGTTTAAACCATTTAACTTTGGTGCACCTAATTCTTTGTTGCCCTCACCGTTTTCACCATGGCATGCTGTACATGCTTGGTATTTCTTTTCACCTAAATGGATATCGCCTGCAATAAGCGCTTTTGGCTTAGGTGATTCAGTTTTTGTGACCCATGCAGCAATCTTTGCTATTTCATCGTTTGACAACTTTCCTACCATCAGCATCATCTCGCCACCAGTTGTATCTTCGGGATGACTTCCTCGTTTACCCGATTTAAAATTGAGTAATTGACGCTCTATATACCAAGTTGATAAACCTGTTAGCCTTGGTGCGCCGATATTAACGTTGCCCATTAATTGGCTACCATGACAAACCGTGCAGTATTCTAATCCAGCAGGAGTAGGTGCTTCTTTCGCTTGTACATTTTGTAAAAACAAAGCATTAACAATAATTAATATCAGTACGTTAACTCGCATGAATTACTCCTTGCTTACTTGCACTTAAGCCAATCATTTTATTAAGTTGTTGTAACGCTTGTTCACTAGAAGCTAGAGCCCCTTCTTGCCAAGCTGTATGGTGACTTATTTGATCACCTATCATAAAATGGCGTCCCTCAGGTTTTTGTAATAAGGCGAAATATTCATCCCATACATCTGCGGGTATACTAGAACCACAGCCCATTTGGTAATTCATTCTTGCCCAAGGGATTGAAACGCCACTTTCGATATATTTGCTGTAGCCAGGGTGAATCTTTTCGGCATTAGCTGCAGCTACTTTTAGGCGATCTTCATGAGATAAGGCTTCAAACATTTTTACGGTTTTTTCTTGCCAAGAGTATGCGCCTAAAATTACGCCTTTCTGAGCATGAATATCGTGAGAAGGGTACCAAATTTGGTTAATTGGTCCTGTGCTGTAGCTAATGCCACCATAAATGCCATCACGTTCCCAAAAACGTTCTTTCATTTGGAAGCCTATTTTGAATAAGTGTCCACGCTTATAGCTATTCAAGGCTTTTTGATAGGCTGAATCGAAATTATTTTCTATACCTGCCATAAAGTATGAAGGGATATTATTAAAACAATAATCTGCTTTTACGGTTTTAAATACACCACCTTCTTGATAGGTGACTTCTACACCATCCTCTCTGTTGAAGATTTTTTTGACTTGGGCATTCAATATAGGCGTTGTTTTTATATTCTTTAAGAACCCTTTCACTATAGAGTCCATACCGCCTACTGGTTCCATTAGTGGCTCACACCAATCGTATTGTTCAGCCCCTAATAAGCCACCATACCAAAAACTACTATCTAACATAGCTTTTAGCTCTATTGGTACATTAGGGGTGGGGTGTTCCATCATTCTATCTGTGACTGAGCCAGCTCTTTCACTCCCACGATATTTACCATTTTCGGTTAAATCACCATAGGTTTGAGAAAAAGATATAAGCTTTGCTACATCTTCTTCTGATAAAAGTTGGTCGTATTGACCGTTATCTGCTGCTTTCCATAACAGCTCAGACATTAAGCCTCGAACATCTGTATGATACTCAACAATACGTTTAGGTTTGCCTCCTAGCGACTTTTCATCATGAAAATAAGCCATTTTGCTACTATTAGCTTTGACCTGTAATGGAACATTTAATGTTTTACAATAGTGCAACACTCTCTGATGATGACCGGGTATTCTGGCTGGTCCACAGTTTAAATATAAGTTTTCTTGTTTATCAAAATTACAAATTTGTGGTCGACCCATTTCATCTATCTTGTCACCATGTCGTACAGTTAAGTTACGTCCACCAGGTCGAAAAGAAGCTTCTAAAATAGTACATTCATACCCAGCTCGTTCTAATTCTAAAGCGGTAGCTAAACCCGAAATTCCAGCACCTAAAATTAATGCTGTGGGTTTTGTACCTTTTGCCGCGGGCTGTACTTTAATAGGTCCATTGTAAGAGCTTTCAGGGGTTAAGCCTAAGGCTAGGCTTGTTTTTAGTAATGCGGATGAACCACCGGCAGCACCAACATAGGTTAGAAATTGTCGTCTTGTTATATTAAACATAAATACGTTCGTTAACTCCATGGAATTGATTTAGACACTAGGTCAAAACATTAATATGATGCTAACTAACGCTTTCGTATGACTGAATACTGAATAATATTGTACCGCCCTATATTTTTTCTATGCCTCCTAAAAACAGAGTATTAGAAGCTGTTTTTTTTAAAAAAAAAGTATATAAAACAAACGACGGCATAAAAAATGCTTAAAAAAATTATATCTTATACCTTGAAGAGATAAGTTCTGAAAGGCTCTCTTTATTTAATAGAGGCGTAAATGAATTCTAAACAGTTGCAATATTTTTTGACTACAATTGAACAGGGAAGTATTACTGCTGCGGCAAGGGAATTGGATGTTGCTCAACCAGCAATTAGTTTACAAATAGCTAATTTAGAGCATGAGTTGAAAACTAAGCTATTTGAGCGTGATTTTCGTGGAGTAACACTAACTGATGCAGGTAAGTTGTTTGAAGATCATGCTCATCTCATTTTATCTCAAATATTTAGTGCTAAAGCTGATCTTATGCAAGTACAAGAGGATTTCAAAGGTAAAGTGGTTGTTGGGATAAGCCAGGCAGCTTGTAATGTACTATCAGCAGTTTTAGTAACAGAGTTAGAGCATAGGCATCCTGGTATCAATCTATCTTTTAAAATTGGTCCAACACATGTTGTTGATAAATGGTTATTAAAAAAAGAGGTAGATCTTGCTATTTGTTACGGTTCTAAAATTAATAAAAATGGCATACTCTTATTAAAAGAGTCACTTTCTTTGTATATATCTAAGCAGCCCCAAAATCCAACATTTAGTGAGCTAGCAATGTATGGATCAATTCCATTTGAAGAGCTGCAAAACTATGAAATTTTTATGCCCGATGAACAAGACGCTTTAGCCGAATTATTAAATCGTCAAGCTACTAAAGTTGGCATTAATCTGAAAACTAAAAAAGCTTTTGGACAATTAATGACAACCTTGCACTATGTAACCCAAGGGTTAGGATTAATTATTGCGTCATCATCAGCCACCTTTCATTTAGAACTTAATCAACAACTGAGAAAAATAGATATTATTCAGCCAAGTATATGGCGTGATGTTTATTTACATACAGCAGAAAAAAATGATCAAAGTCCAGCTGTTTTAGCTGTATTTGAATTAATTCGTGAAACTACTGCTATGGCTTATGAAAACAATACCTGGCAAGGAGAATTAATTGATACCCAATATGCACGAAAACCTGAAATAGATATTAAAGCGATGGTTGAAGATTAACGTTTAAGGCCAGTTAATATAATATTAAGCTCATTAAGTTAGTTCTTACCCAGAGCTCGCTAAAGGCTTAAAAATAAAATTATTGGAATTGGTATTCCTCTGCTATTTCTCCACCATCACGATAATCATTAAGTAAACTGAATGCTGGCTAACCCGTATGCAGTTATTGTTTTAATTTTAATCGATAAGGTAAACTCTCTTGATATAAAAAGAGTAATTTTTTAGTTAATACGATAAAAATCAATTAGCTAAAAATAAAAAACAATACAATAAAAATAAATAGCGTTTTAAACGAAAAAAGCACTCGAATTTGATCGTATCTCACTATAGAATTACTCTCTTAATCAAATTTTTTAAACTCTAGAATAACTGTGTGTTAAGTACACAAATTGTTTTAGAAAAGCACAATCAATAGGATGTTTCATGGCGGGTGTAAATAAAGTAATTATTGTAGGTAACTTAGGTAAAGATCCTGAAGTGCGTTTTATGCCTAATGGTGGTGCGGTGGCAAATATCACTGTGGCAACATCTGACACATGGAAAGATAAGCAAACTGGTGAGCAAAAAGAAAAAACAGAATGGCACCGTGTTGTTATGTTCGGTAAATTAGCTGAAATTGCAGGCGAATATTTAAAAAAAGGATCAAAAGTTTATCTTGAAGGTTCATTGCAAACGCGTAAGTGGACTAATCCACAAGGACAAGATCAATATACTACTGAAATTGTATTACAAGGATTTAATGGTGTAATGCAGATGTTAGACGGTAAACCGTCGGGTCAAAATACAGGTTTTCAGCAACAAGCACCTCAACAACAAGGTCAAGCTCAAAATACTGGTTTTCAGCAGCAAGCACCTCAGCAGCAAGGTGGTTATGCACCACAAGGGCAGCAACAGGCTCCACAACAAGCTTATAATAAACCAGCACAACAAGGTGGCTATCAGCAAGCTCAACAAGCGCCTCAACATCAAGGTGGTTATGCACCACAAGGTCAGCCACAAGGTGGCTTTGCTCCACAGGGACAACAACCTCAACAAGCACCTAAAGTGAATCCACAAGAGCCATCAATTGATTTTGATGATGATATACCATTTTAATTTTTCAAAAAATAAAATGTAAACTTTAAATTAAATAAAACCCTGTTAATTCAGGGTTTTTTGTAATGTTTTTAATATATTTATAGGTAAGCCCATGAAACGTATTGTACTTTATACCATGGAAAAATGTCCGCATTGTCAAACCGCAAAACGCTATTTAGATGAGCAAAGGATCCCTTATCGTTTATGTAATGTGCAAACACCAAAAGGTCAAAAAGAGTTTTCTGCAATAGGTATGCGAGCTGTTCCTGTATTAAAAATAGGCGATCAACTATTGAATGGCTTTTCTATTGCTAACTTTAATAAGCTATTTAAAAGTTAAGCAGTACCGCTAGTTATTAACTTTAACTTCATGTTAGGCTATATCTACTTATAATTCTGCTATTTACTGCTTGCGGTATATAAAATTTATTTTTAAGGATAAATTACCTTGCAGCTAGTTTTTCGATATGTTTTTCTGGTATTTGTTACCTGTTGTTTTTTTGTGGCTAATGCAGCGAAGTTAACAGATAGTTTGGCATTGCAAAATATAGAGCATGCCTTACATAAAGAACCATGGACAACATATCAATCATTACTGGAACAAGCTGATCAAATAGATGAAATGTCACCGAATTACAAACTTTGGTGGCTATTACGTAAAGCAGAGGCCGAAAATTTATTGTATTTTTTTGATAGGTTTGAGGCAACAGTTGAAGAGTCTCTTGCAGCTGTACATGAAAATACCCCCGCTAGAATACTTATTAACCTTGATATTTTTCGTGGTCTAATCCTTCAACGCGAAGGTCACTACCTTCGCTCACAAAAGTTATTGAAAAAAGCGCAAGAATCCGCACTAGCAAATGATTATATTGCTTTAGCTGTGCAAGCTAAACAAGAACTGGCATATACCCTTAGCTTAACTGGCGTTTATGAATTGCCATTAACTGAATTACAACAGGCTTATATGGAAGCCTTTATGTTAAATAATGAGTTCTTAATTGCTAGAATTAATGAGGTCTATGGTGCCATTTATGGTTATATGCATGATTATGCTAAATCAATAGAGTATTACCATAAAGCATTAATAAGTTATCAACAATTAGCGTATCCATATTATGAAGGTGAGGCTGTATACGGTTTAGCGGTCACTTATCGTTATTGGGGGAAATATGAATTGGCAATCGAGTACTATAAACGGTATCGAAAAATAATTGAATTTAGCCCCAACAATATTAATGGTAAATTTTTTGCGGCTTATGGCATTGCCATGAGTGAAGCGAGTCGAGGAAGTTGTGAGCAAGCATTAAGGTCTATTAATTATGCTGTAAGTATTGAAGGATTAAGTGATTACAAAGCTGAATTATACAAAAGGAAATCGGAATGTTTGATTACAGAAGGTAAGTTAGATGAGGCAAAAATAGCGTTAAATAAAGCAGAAGAAATATTTTACTCGCTACCCGAATTACTTGGAACTCGCTGGCAAATAGAAACATTAAAAATTGAGGCTAAATTAGCAGAGGCTCAAGGTAATCATAAAGAGGCATACAAACTATTGGAACAATTTAATGAAAATGAAATTGAATTGTTAAAAGAAAATATGTCTGATCGGCTATTACATGTCAGAGCAACACTAGAAGCAGATCGGCAAAATGTAGAAATATCACTATTGCAACAACGTACTAAAGTACAGCAGTTGGAATTTGAACAACAGAAACAAGCTAATACGTTACAAGTATATGTGATTGTTTTTGTCGCTACCCTGGTTTTAATTATGCTGTTTTTCACTTATTTTCAATGGCACCACAATAAAAAATTAAAACAGTTATCGATTAGAGATCCGCTGTCTAATTCATTCAATCGACGATATGTATTTAATTTTCTAAATAAATTAATTGATGCTAACTACGATGAAAAAAATACTATTTCAATTATGGTGATAGATATAGATGATTTTAAGCGCGTAAATGATTTATATGGGCATCCTTTTGGAGATGAAGTAATTCGCCAAGTAGCAAACATAGGTGCTAATATTTTAAGAAAAGAAGATGTAATTGGTCGTGTTGGTGGTGAAGAGTTTCTTTGTGTTTTGCCAAGGATTGATGCTGTACAAAGTTTGCATATTGCGCAGCGTTTTGTAAACACTGTTAATCAGCACGAGTTCATTACTGAAAGCAATAATGGTGATATTCAAAAAATTCAAGTGAGCGTAAGCATAGGTTTAGCAACAACTTCTAAAAAGGTTAACACGAGTACTGAGCTCTATTTGCAAGCAGATAAAGCGCTCTATCACGCAAAGCGTAGTGGTAAAAACCGCGCTATACAATATCAAGAGTCTATGCAATATATGAATAACAGCAAAAAAAATTACGAAATTCCTACATTTGATGAGAAATAATTACTTAAGTCAATCAGTCTCATCACCCTCTTTTTTAGCGTCTGTACCTTTATTCAATTGTGCTATCACGTTACTGCAAGACTATATAAAACAGTTAGGTTATCAGCCTCAAATTCATTTTGAACTTGAGGGGTGCTATCAAGTAAATAATGCAAAAAGTCGTACACAAAAGTTAAACTTTGATCTTATTAATCAGTATTTACGTAGTGTAGATATAGACGGTGAAATTGTCAGTGAATATTGGCGAAACCAATGGGAGTACGTTTCTTTATTTAATGGCCAAAGTCCGCTAAAAGAAGCAATGAATTTGCATCAAATGCTTACTCAGTTGCCACAAATATTTCAACGGTTGTATGGTCAACATGGTGTTATTAATACGTTAATTGAACCGGTAGTTTGGTCTGGTGACCAAGGTAAGTTAGCAACCGGTTCTAGTCAAATTTTTACCGATGACACGAGAGCTGTTCATATCCCTAATGCTATTCAACTTAATGCTAGCGTGCTTAATAAGCAAGGCATGAACCTTATTGCAGAAAAAAACTTTGGTGAATACTTACAGTTTTGTTTTTTACGTACTAGCTTTGAATGTTCTTTATTATATTTACCGGAAGAAGCTGCTTTTGAACGCTTATTACTGAAAAGTTATTACGGTTTAGCTCAAGAGTTATGTTCACCAATCGATATTTCAGGGGGGCATCAAGGAAGTATCGCTTTATATCAAAAGCTGGGGAAGCATAATCAGAATATGGGGGAAGAGCCTTTGCTGTTTGACAGATATAACAAGGTTATTTCTGTACAGCAAAACTGGCAGAAAACGGCTAGAATTGAACATAGATTAGGTGCTTCCAGCCTTTATTATAATCCCTATGTCAATGTGATATATGGCTTATTAAATATTGTAGATGCTATTGAAGCTTACGAAAATGATAAGTGCTTATCTGTGCCGAGGTTTGTCTCAAGCACTTTACCTAAGTCATTATTTACTCATAACGATGATATCGTTTCTCTTGGCGCTATCGATATATTTACTGCAAGTTCATGGTTTAGCGAAAGTTTAAATACAGTCCAAGAAAAATACAGTAAAACTAATTCAACACTCGTACTTGAAAGCCCAATGTTGCTGGGTAATAAAATTAAGCAAATAATATTAAATACTTATCAAGTAAATATAACAAAATAAGAAATGATTTATGGAAATAAAACCTATAAAGGCTCCTTCATTAAATGGCACTGATGTTAAGGCTAAAAAGCAAGAGCTTAAAAAGTATTTCAGACAAACATGGACAGAATATGAGTCACTATTTTCTCTGATAAATAGTGATAGTGCTTATTTTTTAAGGCCAGAGCCTCTTCGTCACCCGTTAATTTTTTATTATGGACACACGGCTAGTTTTTATATTAATAAGCTTATGCTAGGTAAGTTTATTGCAACACGTATTAATGATCGCATAGAAGCTATTTGTGCGGTTGGTGTTGATGAGATGAGTTGGGATGATTTAAACGATGAGCATTATGATTGGCCGACAGTTGCTGAAGTTAAATGTTATCGAGATCAAGTTGCAATCCTGATTGAAAATCTTATTGATGATATGGAGTTATCGTTGCCGATAACAAAAAATTCACTTGCGTGGATTATTCTGATGGGTTGTGAACATGAGCGAATTCATATTGAAACATCATCCGTTATTATGCGTATGCTACCTTTGCAATACCTTAGTGAGAGTGAAGACTGGCCTACCTGTAAAAAGAGTGCTGATGCGCCCGAAAATAGATTAGTATCGATCAAAGGTAGGCTCGTCGAGTTTGGTAAACCTAAAAGTGATGACTCATTCGGATGGGATAATGAATATGGCTATAACACCCTCAATTTAGATGACTTTAAGGTTTCTAAATACTTAGTGTCTAATCAAGAGTATCTAGCATTTGTTAATGCTGGAGGATACCAAAACCTAACATTTTGGACAGAAGAAGGGCAACAATGGTTACGTTTTTCTAAAGCGAGTAAGCCCTATTTTTGGGTAGAAAAGAGAAGTGAAACTAATGAGAAATTATATTGGCAACGTAATTTACTGAATGAAATCCCGTTACCTTTAAATTGGCCAGTAGAAGTTAATTACTTAGAAGCTAAAGCTTTTTGTCAATGGAAAAACAGCCAGGTTGCCGATACTGAAAGCCAATATATACGCTTACTTACTGAAGCTGAATGGTTATGCTTACGTGATAAAGTTGATGGTGATTTAGCTTCTTGGGAGCAAACACCGGGCAATTTAAACCGTGAACATTATGCATCTTCTTGTCCTATAGATGAATTTGAGCATGATGGCGTATTTGATGTAATTGGAAATGTTTGGCAATGGACTGAATCAACTATTGATGGCTTTGAAGGTTTTGAAGTTCACCCATTATATGATGATTTTTCTACACCGACCTTTGATGGTAAGCATAATTTAATTAAAGGTGGTTCTTGGATTTCTACAGGAAACGAAGCTCAAAAATATTCTCGTTATGCATTTAGACGGCACTTTTTTCAACATGCTGGCTTTCGTTATGTGCAAAGCAATAATAAAAGAATACCAAATCTTGATGCTAACCCTTATGAAACTGACCGTGATATTTGCCAGCAACTCCATGCTCAATATTCGTTGAAAACGGAATCATTTATTAATGAAATTTTTAATGCACCCATTAAAAATTATAGTCAGCAAATATCTGACTATATTCTAGGCGCTATGGAAAAACATAATATAGCCGCCGATAAATGTTTGGATTTAGGTTGTAGTGTGGGCAGAAGTAGTTTTATTTTAGCCCAGTATTTTAATCAAGTGGATAGCGTTGATTTTTCTGCGCGTTATATACGTCATGGTGTTAGCTTGCAACAAGGAAACGCCGTTCGCTATTGCTTAGAAAATGAAGGGGATATAGTTGATTATTATGAGGTTAGTTTAAAGTCGCTTGGCTTACCTTCTCACAATAATATACATTTTAGCCAAGGAGACGCGGGTAACCTAAAAAGTGGTTTTGATAACTATGATGTTATTTTAGCTCAACAGGTACTCGAGAGTAGTTATAATCCGCGTCAATTTTTACAAACAGCTCATCAACGCATAAAAAGCGAAGGTTTGCTTGTGATTGTTTCTGATTATTACTTTGGTGAACACCATACCGCAAAGAATAACTGGTTAGGAGGAGTAAAAGTTAATGGTGAAAATGTGACTGGCTTTGACGGATTGTCGGAGCAATTAGCGCCTCATTTTAACTTAGTTGCCCAACAAGAACTAACACGGGTGATTCAAGTCAATCAACGTAATTTTATTTTAAAGCGTCCTCAATTAAGTATTTGGCAGTTAAAGTAACTCATTAATACTCCTCTTCTTATCTTTTGCACCAAATATAATCTCAGCAGATAATTGCTGTGCAATTTTGGTGCAATGTTTAATGTTTCTAAGTGTAACAAAAACACAAATTGTTGATATTGTTCGTTTAATTTTTATGGCACATGAATTGAATTATATAGTTCAATATTAACTAAAATTAAAAATAAGAGGTCTACAGTGAAAATAGTTAACGCAATAATTAAACCGTTCAAACTCGATGATGTTCGTGAAGCCATCTCTGAAATCGGTGTTGAAGGGATAACTGTTAGTGAAGTGAAAGGTTTTGGTCGTCAAAAAGGACATACAGAATTATATCGTGGTGCAGAATATCAAGTAGATTTCTTACCAAAAGTTAAACTTGAAATTGCTGTTAATGACGACATAGTTGAACGCTTAGTTGAAGCAATTAGTAAAGCAGCGTACACAGGTAAAATTGGCGATGGCAAAATCTTTGTCTATAACCTTGAACAAGCCATTCGCATTCGTACAGGTGAGCAGGATTCAGAGGCTATTTAATCTGTATTCATATTGCTTGCTGTAAAGCTAGGTAATGAATTCACATTAGTAGACTTAAATACTTCGGCTTTGTGTTTTCATTCAAATTTAATCTTACAGCTCATACCTGACCAATTACTGTTACAAAAATTATTATAGGATCAATTATGGAACAAAATATTTTTCAACTTCAATATGCTATGGATACATTCTATTTCTTAGTTTGTGGTGCCTTAGTAATGTGGATGGCCGCTGGCTTCTCAATGTTAGAAGCAGGTTTAGTTAGATCTAAAAACACAACTGAAATTTTAACTAAAAACGTTGCTTTGTATGCTATTGCTTGTGTTATGTACCTAGTAGTAGGTTACGATATTATGTATGGCGGCGGTGTTTTCTTAAGTGGTATTGGCCTTGATGGTGCTGCGGATGCAGACGCTTTAGTTAGTACGGTATTAGCTGAATCTGCCGAAGCGGGTTTCGATGGCGGTGCGGTTTATGCAAATGCAGCTGACTTTTTCTTCCAAGTAGTATTTGTAGCAACAGCTATGTCTATTGTTTCAGGTGCTGTAGCTGAACGTATGAAATTATGGGCATTTTTAGCTTTCACAGTTATCTTAACTGGTTTTATCTACCCAATGGAAGGTAGCTGGACTTGGAATGGTGATGCTGTATTTGGTTTATATACATTAGGTGACCTAGGTTTCTCTGATTTTGCTGGTTCAGGTATTGTTCATATGGCTGGTGCTTCTGCTGCTTTAGCAGGTGTTTTATTACTTGGTGCACGTAAAGGTAAATATACTAAAGATGGAAAAATAAACGCTATCCCGGGTGCTAATTTACCAATGGCTACCTTAGGTACATTTATCTTATGGATGGGTTGGTTTGGTTTTAATGGTGGTTCTGTATTAAAGCTTGGTGATATTAACAGTGCTAACTCAGTAGCTATGGTGTTCTTAAACACTAACGCAGCGGCAGCAGCAGGTGCCATTGCAGCGCTTGTTTTTGCTAAAATCTTATTTAAGAAAGCTGATTTAACCATGACATTAAATGGTGCACTAGCAGGTCTAGTTGCTATTACAGCAGAACCTTCAACACCAACACCATTACAAGCAACAATATTTGGCGCAATTGGTGGTATTATTGTTGTTCTTTCAGTTATTGCTTTAGATAAAGCTAAGATTGATGATCCAGTAGGTGCTATATCGGTTCATGGTGTTGTAGGTTTCTTTGGCCTAATGATTGTTCCAATTACTAATTCAGGTTCTAGCTTTAGTGGTCAGTTAATTGGTGCAGCAACTATCTTTGTTTGGGTATTTGTAACTAGCTTTGTAGTTTGGTTCGCATTGAAGAAAATTATTGGACTTCGTGTAACTGAAGAAGAAGAATATGAAGGTGTTGACCAAGCTGAATGTGGTATGGAAGCTTACCCAGAATTCACTCGAGGTTAATATTAATATACTGATATTAGCACTCTAAGATTGGTATATGTTAAAGTAATAACTGAATATTATTACTAAAAAAAGCAGCGATTTCGCTGCTTTTTTTTGTCTTGTTCGGAATGACTTTAATTTTCTATGAATATCTTCTTATTAACAAAGGAATTAAGCTCAGCAGAATAAACCAAGCAAAAGTACCGCCACCACTACTATCATTATCAGGCGTAGGTGTTGGTTCAGTAGGTGCTGTGATTAGCGTGTTTCTAACAGGAGATAAATCACCATCAGTTACTTCAGCGGAGTCGACAATAACAATTTGTTCAACAATCACAAAGTTTTCTATACCAGGCGTTGCTAAATCACTACATTGTTGATCATCCGCAATAACCATTGGTATGCCTTCTAAATTTGCAGAATTACATAAAGTAAGTTGAGCTATGTTATCAATGGTTGTCATACCATCACCAATAACTTGGCCAAAAACAGTAAAGCCACTATTTTGTAAGTCTAGGTTGCTAGCGTTATCAGCTAAATTGAAGAACCATTGATCTGTTGCACTGTCAGGATCTCCGCCAAGCTTAGCCATGGCAATAGTGCCTCTGACATTAGAATATATTGGCTCGTTAATCACTGCCGGGTTTGTTTCGATTCGAGTTAGCGGAAAATTACCTTCGAATGTATATCCACCGCCTTGTACAACAAAGTTGGATGAAACACGGTGTACTACTGAATTAGTATAATGCTGCTCTTCAACATATTGAAGAAAGTTATTAACTGTTTCAGGGGTACTACTATCGAATAAATTAACTTGAAAATTTCCTTGTGAGGTTTGAAACTCAACAATTGTCGCATTTACAAGTGTGGTAAAACTAATGGATAACAATATGGTATAAATAAATTTTTTAAACATGATATACAGCCTATATAAGAAACATTGCTGCATCATAGTCGTAGTTGTATAATTATTCAATCATGCTCGTACTCATTACTAAACAGTTACATTCAAGAATTATTAGTGCTATAACTGAACAAGGTACTTCCTTTAATTCATCATCTATTTCCTCAAGGCATACTATGTGGCGCATCTTGTTGCTATTTATATTAATATTTACCGTTGCATTAAATGTTCGGGCGCAAAATATCGAAAATGAGTTGGAAGAGATCGGACAGCAAGCCAATAAAGCTATGGCGATCGTTAAACTCAGTCAATTACTTGAAAGTGAAAAACTGAATAAAACCCAGCGTATTAGAATACTTATACAACAAAGCAATGCTTATTTTACCTTGAGTAATTTACAAAAAGCGTTGGAAATAATTCAACAAGCGAAAGCCCTACTTGATGAGAATAGTTTGTCACAACTACAAGCCGATGTTGACAAACTAATGGGCATTATCTTGTATTTTCAAGGTGAATATGCTCAATCTTTAGTTGCGTATGAAGCAGCGTTAAATTATTTTCAACAGCAAGTTTTCTCAGCAGAAAAAGCAATTAAACAAGCTCACTTATTAAACAATATTGCATTGGTGCAAACGTCTAAAGGGGATTCGCTTGCAGCATTGAAAGCTTATAAAGAAGCTGATGAGTTGTATCAATATTATGGTAGTGAAGTTGATAAAATCGATGTTCGCTATAACCTTGCTGTACTTTATTTAAGTCTGCGTCGTTATGATATTGCTATTAACATGTTTGAAGAGGTAATTAGCAAGAGGGAGGTTTTAAATGATGAACACGGCATTGCTAAAGCTTCCGCTGGTATTGGGGTTTCTTATAAACAATCAGGCCAATATCAGAAGGCCGAGAGCTATGTAATGAAAGCATTAACATACTTTCGAAACAATGATTACCATATTGATGCTGCTTCACAATTTCATAATTTAGCAGAAATAAACTATGAACTGTCTAATCTAGATAAAGCTTCAGAATATGCTAACTTAGGTGTGGAATTAAGTAAAAAAATAGGTCATCAAATGACTTATGGAGGTAGCTTACACACTTTAGCGAAAATTTATTTTTATCAAGGTGATATTGAACGCTCTCATATGTATTTAGATCTATCGAATGCGGTCGCAAAAAAAATGGGTTTCCAACAGCTAATTAATGGTAATTTAGGATTAAGTGCGTTGCTTTATGCTGCAGATGGAGAGACAGCAAAAGCATTAATGACTCAATTAGCTTACCAAAAGGAACGTTTAAAGTTATCAAACGAAACACTTAATGAGCAAATAGCACAATTTGAATCTGTACAACTTAGCCAACAAGTAAAAAGTCTGCAGCAAAGTAAGAAGCTACAGGAGTTAGAGTCTACTAAGGCAGATCAACAGCGCGAATTTATTATACTTATCTTCGCTTTTTTATTAACGGTATTGTTTTTGATATATCGACGCTATTTGGAAAGAAGGTTAACCAAAAAACTAGAAAATAGAGTAAAACAACGTACTGAAGCGTTAGAGTTTCTAACAAAAGAATTACAAGATGCCAGTATGGTTAAAAGCCAATTTTTAGCCAATATGAGTCATGAGATTCGAACACCACTTACCGCGGTTCTAGGACAAGCAGAAGCGATTATTCATGGCGATTTCGATAATGAAGATTTGCTCCATGAAGTTGAAGTTATTCATAATAATAGCTTACATCTACTACAACTAATTAATGATATTTTAGATTTAAGTAAAATAGAAGCGAATAAATTTGAACTCGAGAATAGACGTCAAGATTTACATACAATCGTAGATAAATTAAATGATATGTTTACTGAGCAAGCGCAACGTAAAAATTTATCATTTACAGTAAGCCATCATCTACCAACTCCCTTTATTATCGATATCGATGGTTTACGGTTAAAACAGATTTTGATAAATCTATGCTCTAATGCTATTAAATTTACCAAAGAAGGCTGGGTTTCGTTAGATATTGCCATTATAGATAAAACATTACTATTTACTGTCACCGATACAGGAATAGGAATGAATAAAAAGCAAATGGCAAAAATGTTTAATATATTCACCCAAGGTGATAATAGTATTAGCCGACGTTTTTCTGGCTCAGGATTAGGGCTATTTTTATCTGATCAACTAGCAAAAGTAATGTCAGGAAAAATAACGGTTACTAGTCAATTGAATCAAGGCAGTACTTTTGTTCTCAAATTACCTTTTGGCGAGGTGTATTCTGTTTTAGATGGTGTTGAGAATAATGAACAAGCACTCGGTATTCGTGTTAACAAAAAGCAGTATACCGGTAAAATATTACTGGCAGATGATCATGATGATAACCGCCGTTTAATTGCTCGTTTACTCACTAACTTAGGTCTAGAGGTGCTTGAAGCATCTAATGGAATAGAGGCAGTCGAGTTATGTAATGAGCATAAACCAATAATAACGTTATTAGATATCCAAATGCCTAGAATGGATGGCATACAAGCATTAGAAGCGTTGCGAGAGAAGGGCTGTGATCGCCCTATTTATGCATTAACCGCTAATGCTATGGCACATGAAATTGCACAATACCTAGCGTTAGGTTTTGCTGGGCATCTTAAAAAACCTATTGAACGAGAGGTTTTTATTGCCACGATTGCTCAGCATTATCCTGAGAAGGCTAGTATTGACAAAAACAATGTTGAAAAAGGTAACATCGGATCCGCGAATTTTGAAGCTAATGTATTACTTGAACAAAAAGTAGATGACATAGATATATCGGATATTACTAAGTCATTTATAAATAATTTATCGCAAGATAAGCAAGAATTGATAGATTATCGTCATAATAATGAATATAAAGCGTTAGCTAAATTAGCACATAAAATTTCAGGTGCGGCACAAATGTTTGGTTTTATAGAAATATCACAAAGTGCTATGGAACTTGAAAGTGCTATTAAGAAACAAAAATTAGAGATTGTTGACGACTTGACTCATTGCTTAATTGATGAAATAAATCTTGTTCTAAGCAATTCTCATAAAGATAAAGATAAAGATAAAGATAAAGATAAAGATTAATTTACCTAATTTTAATAGACTGTAAGTCAGTTATAAAACTGTATTTTATTTATAGTTTTAACAGCTCTATAGATACTCGCATTTTGATTGGATTTAGGTATATACTCTTCTAATAAAACATAAAATTACTATCAGGATTTCAAATGGCTAGAGAACAATTTGGTGTTTGTGCAGAGCCAAACTTACATGGCAGTTATTTACTTTTTAATGTGTTAGATAATAGAAATGCATTTATTCGGACCGCTTTGTCTCGCTTACCTGAATTATTTGATGATTATGCCGATCAATTTTCAGAAGCTAATTTAACGGGGGTTGTTGCTATAGGTGCAAATTATTGGGACGAATTCTACCCGCAAGCACGTCCTGCACTGTTGAAAGCGTTTCCTTCAATGGATAATGATGACAGAGTCGCCCCTAGTAATAATGTTGATATTTATATCGAAATCCGTAGTGATCGCTCTGATGTTAATCATATTGTTTGCTCTAAAGTGTGTCAGCTACTTGCTGATAGTGTTGAGCTAATTGAACAAGTTCAGGCTTTTCGTTTCTTAGATGGTCGAGATTTAACCGGCTTTGTTGATGGCACTGAAAACCCTCAAGGTATGCACCGTAGAAATGTTGCGTTAGTGCAAGAATCTGATGACGCTAATTTTGCAAGCGGTAGTTATTTACACATTCAGCGTTACAAGCATAATTTAACACTCTGGAGTTCGTTGAAAAATGAAGAACAGGAGGATGTTTATGGGCGTACGAAAGTAGATAATATTGAGTATGAAAGTGATAAAAAACCATTAACAGCTCATACTAAGCGCACTAGCTTAAAAGATGAAAATGGTAAAAGTATTGAAATTTTAAGACAAAGTATGCCTTACGGTGATGTAAAGGAACAAGGGCTATTCTTTGTCTCTTATTGTCATTCACCTGAACCATTTGAGAAAATGTTAAAAAGCATGATTTATGGTGACGGTCATGGCCACGTAGATCATTTACTTAAATATACTCAAGCTGAAACAGGTGCCGCTTTTTTTGCCCCAAGCTTAACTTTTTTAACGGCACTTGGAAATATTTCCGTATAGCTATTTCGTGTAGTGCGTAGCTATTTGGTATTTACGAGTTATTATTGTCAGAATAAAAAACCTCAGCAACATAGCGCCCTTGATCGATAGCTAATTCAGACTCAGGGGCTATTTTACCAAGTTTGTAAAGTGCAGGGCCTGTTGGTTCGGCTAATAGATAAGTAACTCCTTGGTGTATTAAGGTTGTATCCCCAGCTTTAGCGGGAACAGCAATTCCCATGAAAGCATGTTTATCAATATAAACCATTACCATCTCAACGTTTGGCATCAAGGTACGCAATATAGTGGCAGTTAATGTTACTTTACTATCACAATCCCCCTGATTCTCCCATAATAATTTAGCTGGTGAATTAAAGCCTGATCCTGAAGATGTAACACGTGATTCCAACGTAGAATAAGGAATAGACTGTACGAATCCAAGCACGTAATCTGTTACTTTTCTAATGGTTTTTGCAGTAATCTTATCCAATATGATCGGTTTTAAGTGCTTGAAATCTACGAGTGAATCATTAGCAACATCGGCATGATTTATTTTTATTCCTGTTTCGCCATCATGTGTGTTGAATAATTGATAATAATTTTCTTGGAGGTATTGTTTAGTTGCTTCCTGTTTTATTGCTTTTACTTTTTTGTAGGCAAGTGCAATTTGTTGATCTTCTTGCCCTTTAATTTGCACTATCGTTTCGCCATCTTTCTGTAAGAAAAAAGCTTGAGCTGCATTTAACGGCTCTTCATCTAACTGTTTTTTTAATCTATGCATAATCGTTTTGTGGGCGAATTCACTTTGATACGGTTTTAGGTCGCGAAAGTGCTCAAATAATGCAGATTTAGTTAAAGCAAAACTGATCGATTGCTGTTGGTTACTATGATCAAGCCATTGATAGTTGAAATTATAATAATTCTTGTCGGCAGACTTAGAAAAGCTTACTTGCTTCGCATCAACAAAACTGGCGCAGCATAAAAAGAGATAAAATGTAATTTTGAAGGGGTTCACAGCAATTCCTAGTAAATTTTCTATACTTTACTCAGTAGTCATTATTTAACACTAACCTAAGAGAAGTAAAACACCAAATTTAGTGTAGTAATTTATCGTTAAACTTTACTTTAATCATTATTAATGTAGAATTAAAACACTTGTTTGAATTGGTCGTTTGATTTAGTACTCTTCTTATTGAAATAGCACTAATGAAATTAATTATTAAATTTAAGAAATTTTAAGGGGTTGTTGTGGCTGAATATAAAGTTCCATTAAAAGACATGAGCTTTTTGCTTTATGAAGTATTTCAAGCGGATAAAATGTGGCAGAAATTACCTAAGTTAGCGGAGCAAGTTGACAAAGATACAGCCGAAGCAATTTTACAAGAATGCGCCAAAATCGCTGAGCAAGAAATTGCGCCTATCGCTCGAGAAGGTGATGAAACTGGAGTGAGCTTTAAGGAAGGCGTTGTCACTACAGCGCCAGGATATAAAGAGGCTTTTAACACTTATGCTGACGGTGGTTGGACAGCACTTGGTGGTGATGTAAATTATGGCGGTATGGGCATGCCAAAAATGCTAACTGCTTTACATGAAGAAATGCTTTGTAGTGCAGATATTTCGTTTGCACTTTATCCTGTATTGACTGCTGGTGCCGCACTTTCGTTAGCAAAACACGGCAGTGAAGAATTAAAAGAACGTTACCTTACTCGTATGTATTCAGGTGAATGGTCAGCTTCAATGTGTTTAACTGAATCTCACGCAGGTTCAGATTTAGGCATTATACGCACTAAAGCGATACCGCAAGAAGATGGTAGCTATAAAGTTACTGGTAATAAAATCTTTATCACTGGTGGTGAGCATGACCTTACTGAAAATATTGTTCACCTAGTATTAGCAAAACTACCTGATGCGCCTGCTGGTCCTCGTGGTATTTCATTATTCTTAGTACCTAAATTTCATGTTAATGATGACGAAACTTTAGGGGCGCGTAATAATGTTAGTTGTGGCTCTATTGAACACAAGATGGGGATTCATGCTTCTGCAACTTGTGTTATGAATTTTGATGACGCTAAAGGTTATTTAGTGGGTGAATTGAATAAAGGGCTAGCTTGTATGTTCACCATGATGAATTTCGAGCGTATTGGCGTTGGTATTCAAGGGTTAGGTGCAGCAGTACGTTCATATCAAAACGCACTAGAGTATGCAAAAGATAGATTACAAGGGCGTTCGCTTGATAGTAAAGTTAATGGCGTTAAAAATCCTAACCAAGAAGCTGATTCTATTATGGTTCATGGTGATGTTCGCCGTATGCTCTTGAACATGAAAGCACTTAATGAAGGCTCTAGAGCGCTTTCAAGTTATATCTCTATGCAATTAGATTATGCTACCTATGGTGAAGGTGAAGAACAAGTTAAGGGTGAAACATTAGCGGCATTAATGACACCTGTTGCCAAAGCCTTTTTTACTGATTTAGGTTTTGAAAACACTGTTGCTGGGCAGCAAGTTTTTGGTGGACATGGCTTTATTCGTGAGTGGGGGCAAGAGCAACTAGTACGCGATGCACGTATTACACAAATATACGAAGGAACAAATGGTATTCAAGCAATGGATTTATTAGTACGTAAAATAGCTACCTCTAAAGGTGCTATGTTAAATGTATTCATTGATGAAGTGACCACTTATATTGAAGCCACTAAAAATAATGCAGCCATGGGGGAGTTTATTACTCCGCTAACATTGGCTGTTGATGATTTAACTGAGCTTACTGATGATTTATTAACTAAATCACAAGCTAATATTAATGAACTTGGTGCATCAGCGAACGATTATTTGCATGTTTTTGGTTATACTGCAATGGCTTATATATGGGCTAGAATGGCTGATGTTTCCTTAGCTCAGCAAGAAAATAATGGTGAAAGTGGTAGTGATTTCTATCAAAGTAAGTTGCATACAGCACGCTATTACTTTTCACGTATACTTCCTCGTCGTATTTCATTAATTGCTTCGGCTAAATCAGGTTGTGATTGCTTATTTAATATTGATGATGAATTGTTTTAATTACTTCACTATATAAACCACAATTGACGTATGTAGACCCCGCCTTAGTGCGGGGTTTTTTATATCGTATCCCATAACTCATTCATAGTCTTTTACAAAGTTTACTTTACCGTTTGGTATATAAAAGGGTATCATTTCGCTATAATACTTTGACTTAATGTCTAATATTAACTTGAAAAACAGTAGATTAACTGCTTTTATTAATATAGTTAAACTTATTATTAACAGAGTTTTGTTAATAATTACAATAATAATGTTTTGGTTTAATTCTTGGTGAAGGAAGCCAATATTAGTTTTTTATACCGATATTAAAGCAAGGTTATTTAAGAGTTCCACTCTACCATTTGTAAAACAAATGAATTCAACTCGAAAAAATTAACAGATATTTAATCTTTTTCGTGCTGGTGTTCATCGTTTATTTTACATTGGTTAAAACAACAGATGAAAAATAGTTGCCGTGCCGTAAAGTGTTGTAACAAGAGAAGTTATATGCTGAATAATTTAGATCAAAATTTACAATATAGACGTAGTGTTATGCGTGTAATGTTACTGTTAGTAATGGTAGGCGGGGCAACATTCTCTGTTATTAATTTTTATCGTGGACTCTGGCCGTTAGCAATATTAGAAATGATATTTGCATTTTTTGCCTTTTTTTTATGGCGTAAAATTTTATATATTTCTAATTTTCAACGGTGGGTTAGTATTTTCTTGTTACCGTTTTTTACTACCATGGTTTATGCCATGTATGTACCAAACACATCGGTATCTATTTTTGTTTGGATAATCGCTATTCCCATGATTTCATATCTTATGATGGGACGTGTACAAGGTTTCTGGGTTTCAATATTTTTTATTGTTAGTGGTGTTTCTGTTTATCACTATCGTTTTATAGAAGGAAACTCAGTGATAGATATTGCTGATTCATTGAATATAATTCTTGGCGCTTGTTTGATGATCTCTCTAGCTCACGTATATGAAGTGAATAGAGAAAAAAATGAAGAACGTTTGCTTGAATTAGCAAGTACAGACTCATTAACGGGTTTAGCAAACCGTATGAAGTTAAAAGAAAATTTTGCCTTATATGCCGAATATGCCAAACGCCATAAATCTTCCTTGGCCGTTGCTATTTTTGATTTAGATTATTTCAAAAAAATTAACGATGAACATGGTCATCACGTTGGGGATGCAACTTTATGCTATATCGCTAACTTTATTAAAGATAGAGTTAGAAAAACTGATTTATTAGCTAGGTTTGGCGGTGAAGAATTTGTTTTGCTTATTGTTGGCTCTAAAGATCAAGATTGTTACAAGCAGGTAGATTCACTAAGACAACAATTACAGGATACGCCTTTTATTTATGATGAAGTAACGTTAGCTATGACTGTCAGTGCAGGCATTGCTACCTATGGTAATGATGGCTTAAGCTTAGATGATCTATTATTAAAAGCGGATCGACGTCTATATTTAGCTAAAGATAATGGTCGAAACTGTGTAGTTGATGGTAGTAAGGAAAGCGAAATAAAAAATCATAATTAACATATTTATTAACTTATCGGTGTTAATTATGAGCTTGAGCTATGGACTTCAATTGCTGACTATAACTTCATTTAATAATTAACTGACACGTATTTATTCAATAATACTGATACTTATTTTAGATCTAATTTAATTAAGCTTTACTGGTGTTGTTAATTTAATCATCAAAGTAAAGTCTTGTTACATAAATTATAAACCTCAGTTTACTCATAAAAATCTTTTGATGATCATTTTTTATAACTTTTTGGGATGAAAGATCCACAAAAACCCACAAATTCATCCACTTCCTAAATATCTTTATCTAGGCCTTAATTTTACTAGTGTTTTGACCCGTGTTCCTATCTTGGTTTTCACTATTATTCACTTGACATAACTTTACTTTAGTCACTAAACTGTATCATTGTGGTAAAAAGTGGGTAATTGTGGATCATGGCAGCTACCTTATAAATAAACGAGTAAATTATCAGCGAATAACTTTAGTCAATAAGGCAAGTATTCAACTATGTTCAGAGGCGCTAGCGCAATTACGCTTGATAGCAAAAATAGAATCACAATACCAACACGGTATCGTGAGGAATTGTTTGCCGATTGCCAAGGGAAAATGGTGTGCACTGTTGATATTCAACATGCGTGCCTATTGCTGTATCCCTTACCTGAATGGGAAGAAATTGAATTAAAGTTGTGTAATTTATCAAGCATGAATCAGCAAGAGCGTTTATTGCAGCAAGTTTTGTTAGGTAATGCGACAGATTGTGATATGGATAAAAATGGTCGTTTATTACTTAATGGGCCATTAAAAAAGCATGCAAGTTTAGAGAAATCAGTAATGTTGGTTGGGCAATTGAAAAAGTTTGAAATTTGGAGCGAGTCAGCATGGCAAGCACAATTACAGCAAGGTATAGATAAAATTCAATCAGGTGAAATTGAACTGACTGATCGTTTGTTAGATTTATCTTTATAAAATAATTAAATTAATAAGGTTATAAAAAACAACATGGAATTAGATAAAGCACATATTTCTGTTTTATTGACAGAAGCGATTGATGGCTTAGACATTGATCCTAATGGTTGCTATATCGACTGTACTTTTGGTCGTGGCGGCCATTCGTCTTTGATTTTATCTAAATTATCTACCAATGGTCGATTGATTGCGATTGATCGTGATCCTAGTGCAATCGCTGCAGCAGAAAAGTTTAGCAGTGATGAGCGTTTTCATATTGAACATCAAGGTTTTGCTAATCTCGCTGAAATAGCTGAACAGCATGAATTAACCGGTAAAGTTAATGGGATTTTACTGGATTTAGGTGTTTCTTCCCCACAACTTGATGAGGCTGAACGAGGTTTCAGCTTTATGAAAGATGGTCCGTTAGATATGCGAATGGATACTTCGCGTGGGCAAACAGCAGCAGAATGGTTAGCTGTTGCTGATGTTGAAGATATTACTTGGGTACTTAGAACGTTTGGTGAAGAAAAACATGCATGGCGTATTGCAAATGCGATTGTTGATGCTCGTGAAGAAACACCTTTCACACGCACTAGTGAGTTAGCTAAATTAATCAAAACCACCGCGCCACAAAGAGAAATTAAAAAACATCCAGCTACACGTAGCTTTCAAGCTATTCGAATGTATATCAATAGTGAGTTGGAGCAAATAGAAAAAGCCTTAGCAGCTTCTTTATCGGTTTTGGCCGAAGATGGTCGTCTAGTCGTAATAAGTTTTCATTCGTTAGAAGATCGACTAGTAAAACAATTTATGAAAAAGCACTCTCAGGGTAAGAAAGTTCCTCGAGGTATGCCAATTAAAGAAGAAGAATTAAATAAAGGCAAAAAACTTGAATTGATTGGTCGCAAATTAAAACCAAGTAAAAGTGAAGTGGAAGAAAATGTTCGTTCACGTAGTTCAGTATTACGTATTGCTAAACGTTTATCCCACTCAGTTGACTAATTTTGGTAAATGAACACGTGGCGCTCAAAAAAACAACATCAAGCCAGGTACTAGTACTGGATATTTGGCAAGATATTGTAGAGCATTTTATCACTTATATTTTATTGTTATTAGTGGTGGTGTCAGCATTTTCAGTTGTTTATTACACACATATGAATAGGCATAAAACGAGTGAATTAGAGCAGTTATATACACAACGAGATGAATTAGATATTGAATGGCGTAATTTATTGTTAGAGCAAAATAGTTTGGCAGAGCACAGCGCCATAGAAAGTAGAGCGAATAAAATGTTAAACATGAAGCGAGCTGATGCCGATTCAGAAATAATTGTCACCTTAAAATAATCCTTTATCGGTTGGGCTTTAGTCCGAAAGAAAACAACCATTAAGCACGTTAGTTAAATGAATAAAAAAGTAAATAACCGCAGTAGTCAACCTACAACAACAGCATGGCGTTATTACGTTGTGATAGGTGTTGTTGTCTTGATTTATAGTGGATTACTAGCGCGTAGTGCTTATATTCAGGTTATTGAACCCGATATGTTAAAAAAGCAGGGTGATATGCGTTCTATGCGTGTTGCTGCTAATACGGTACAACGAGGCACCATTGTTGATAGAAACGGTGATAAATTAGCGATTAGTGTGCCAGTAGAAACGGTGTGGGCTGATCCTAAAATTATTATGGATAACAATGCTTTGTCAATGAAAGAGCATTGGCAAGCCCTTGCTGATGTTTTGGGACAAGATGTTAAAGAGCTTACCTCGCGTGTTGCTGGTAGTTCGAGTAAGCGATTTGTTTATTTAGAACGAAAAATTTCTCCAGCAATGGCGACATATATTCGTGAATTAAAAATACCAGGCATTTATTTACGTAAAGAGTCAAAGCGTTTTTACCCTACAGGTGAAATCAGCGCTCATATAGTTGGTTTTACAAATATTGACGATAAAGGCATTGAAGGTATTGAACGCGTATATGATGAAGTTTTAACGGGTAAAGGCGGTAATAAGCGTTTTAGAAAAGATGCTTCTGGCAGGAAAATTGAAATACTGTCAGTAGAAAAAGCACAAGCAGCGCAAAATGTTAAATTAACTATTGACCAACGTATTCAAGCGATAGCCTATAAAGAGTTAAAAGGCGCAGTACAGGCATTTAAAGCAACTTCAGGCTCTGTGGTGGTGGTTGATATTCATACAGGTGAAATACTAGCGTTAACTAATAGCCCCTCATATAACCCAAATAATCGTAGTAATACGGCAATTCATCGCTTTAGAAATCGTGCAATCACCGATGTTTATGAGCCTGGCTCTACCATGAAGCCATTAACAGTGTTAACCGCATTAGAGTTTGGCTCTGCAAATACTAAAACTATTATAGATACTAGCCCAGGCTGGATGCGTCTAGGTGGTAGACGTGTTAATGATCCTATTGATAGAGGAAAGCTTTCGGTTGAAGATATTTTAGTTACTTCATCAAATATGGGCACGACTAAGTTAGCTCTTTCTGTGCCTAAAAATTTCTTATTAGATAAGTTTTTTGATGCCGGGTTTGCTGATAGTACTGGTACCAATTTAGTGGGTGAAAGCTCAGGTATGATGCATGACAGGCAACGTTGGTCAAAGTTTGAATTGGCAACTTTATCTTGGGGATATGGTTTAGCAATTACACCGTTACAGCTAGCCCGATTTTATGCAACTTTAGCTAATGGCGGTATTAAGCGTGAGTTATCACTGGTTCAAAGAAATGATCAACCAAAAGGTGAACGGGTCTTTTCTGAAAAAAATTCATTAGCCGTGACTCAAATGCTCGAAAAGGTCGTAGATAAACATGTACAAAAAGCAAAAGTTGAAGGTTACCGTGTCGGTGGTAAAACAGGAACTTCCTTTAAAGCTGTCGCTGGTGGGTATGGTAATGATTATGTTGGATTATTTGCAGGCGTTGCGCCTATTAGTAATCCACAAATAGTTGTTGTCGTGGTCATCAATGATCCAGGTGGAGATTTGTATCACGGTGGTGAAGTAGCTGCGCCAGTATTTTCGCGAGTAATGCAAGGTGCATTACGTGTTTTAAATGTTGCTCCTGATGCTGATGATAAATTAGCGTTAAGACAAGGATCTATAACAAGCGAAGCTCAGCCAAATATTTTGTATAGGGAGGCTAATGATGTCTAATTTATCAATCAATAAGCCTTCAACTGCTTTTATCAAACAAGTATTACAAGACTTTTCTATTGTTTTACCTACACAGTTAAACTTTGATGGTGACCAAGGTCATTTAACAAATGATAGCCGCATGATAAGTTGTGGTGATATTTTTTGTGCCATTATTGGTTATGCTCAAGATGGTCGTCAGTATATTGAGCAAGCTATTAAACGTGGTGCCAAGCTAGTTTTATCGGAATGTGAAACTGAAGAAGAGCACGGTAATAGTTATTTTAGTGAATCAACTAATAAGCAAGTAGCGATTATTAGTTTTTATCAGCTTAATAAAAAGCTTTTCGCACTAGCGAGTGCCTATTATCAGTCACCTGAAAAAAGCATGACTATGATTGGTATTACCGGTACAAACGGGAAAACCAGTATTAGTCAACTGTTAGGACAAGCGCTAACAAATTGTCACAAACCTTGTGGTGTTATAGGCACAAATGGCGCTGGCATGGTTGATAATTTAGAAGTATTAGATAATACCACGCCTAGTGCTACAGATTTAATGCAATTATTCTTCCGTTTTAGCCACAATGACATTAGCCCCAAAAAGCTAAATGATGAGTGCATTACTCATATTGCTATGGAAGTTTCCTCTCATGCGCTTGAGCAAGGCAGAGTAACCGGAAATACCTTTGATATAGCTATTTTTACTAATTTAAGCCGTGATCATTTAGATTATCATGGCACTATGGCTGCTTACGCTGCCGCTAAAAGACAGCTATTTACCCCGAATGAAAAACAAATTGCAGTATTAAATGGTGATGATGAACAAACGCAACGTTGGTTAGCTAATTGGCCCACGAGTGAAAACTTATCGCTGTATAATACTTGGCTTTATGGTCGTAGTAAAAATATACGTCAACACGCAAAGTTTGTGACTTGTCAAAATATTAAACACCATCATCAAGGTGTTGATTTTACTTTGTGTACACACCTTGGCGATATTGACATACATAGTCCGTTACTAGGTGACTTCAATATTGACAACTTACTCGCCGTGATTGCTGTGATGTTAATTGAAGACGTGTCGTTAACTGCTATAGCCGCGCAAGTTAAAGTATTAAAACCTATTTCTGGACGGATGGAAGCTTTTTCATCTACTTATGCTCCATCACCTACCGCTGTGGTTGATTATGCACATACCCCTGATGCATTAGAGAAAGCATTAATAGCATGTCGACAGCATTGTGACGGTAATCTATTTGTTGTTTTTGGCTGTGGAGGTGATCGAGATAAAGGTAAACGACCACTAATGGCGCAAGCGGCGCAAACATATGCTGACCAGTTAATTGTTACTAATGATAATCCGCGTACTGAACAGCCCATGAACATTATTGATGATGTACTTGCTGGGCTTAATGAACAGTGCAAAGTACAGGTAATTGTTGATAGAAAAGAAGCAGTGTTAGCAACATTAGCAAAAGCACAAGCAAATGATGTGGTGCTATTAGCGGGTAAAGGCCATGAAGATTATATTATTTTAGGGTGTGAAAAAATTGATTATAACGAACGCGATATTGTGAAAAATTTCTTTGCAAATTATCACAGTGCAGACTCTTCAGTAGTTGGTGAATTACAATGATTAGCATAGCATTATCTACATTTTCGACCGCAATAAATGGCGATTTAATTTGCGATGATTCGATGAAGATGCTTGAAGTTAATAATGTTGTGACAGATTCTCGAGAATTTAAATTACAGCAGACTGCCGAGAAGCAGAGTGCATTTTTAGCACTCAAAGGACCCAATTTTGATGGTCATCTTTTTGTACAACAAGTGATTGACTATGGTTGCCAAGTTTTAGTGGTAGATCACAAGATTGAGAATATTGATAGCAATAAAGTAGCTCAAATTATTGTTGATGATACACGTATCGCACTTGGAAAAATTGGTGCTTATGTTAAGCAACAAGTAGCACCAAAAACTATTGGTATAACAGGCAGTAGTGGTAAAACGACAGTAAAAGAAATGATTGCGGCCATTTTATCTCGTTTAGGTAATGTTTTAGCAACGAATGGCAATTTCAACAATGATATTGGCGTACCACTGACTTTATTGCGTTTAGAAGATAAACATGCGTTTGCTGTTATTGAAATGGGTGCTAATCACATGGGGGAAATCGCCTATACCACAGAATTAGTCAAGCCTGATGTCGCGATGATTAACAACATTGCTGCTGCCCACTTAGAAGGTTTTGGTGATTTATGTGGGGTTGCTCGTGCTAAAGGTGAGATTTTTTCAGGCTTACCTAGTAACGGTGTTGCGTTATATAACCATGCGAGTAAATACACTGATAAATGGCAGTGGCGTTTAACTGACAAGCAAGTACGCACTTTCTCATGTACCCGAGTTAGTGATGATAAAACAAGCTCTCAGGCAGATTGTTATAGTGAAAACGCATCGTTAGACGAGAATGGTTGTGCAAGTTTTGATTTACAAAGCTCCCTTGGACAATGTGTTATTAAGTTGCCCATTCCTGGAAAACATAATGTGTGTAATGCCGTAGCAGCAGCAGCAGTCGCGATTGAATGCGGTGCAACATTGAAAGATATTCAACTGGGTTTAGCTGATATGGCGCCGGTAAAAGGACGTTTAAATGTTCATCATTTAGCTAAAACAAAAGTGAGTAACGAAATTAGGCTGATTGATGACACATATAATGCCAATGTCGATTCGATTAAAGCGGCAGTGGCTTTACTTGCCAGTTATTCAGGAAAAAGAATTTTGGTGTTAGGTGATATGGGTGAGTTAGGTAGCGATGCTGCTAGTTATCATCAAGAAATTGGTGAATATGCTCAAAATCAAGGAATTGATGTTTTATTAACATTAGGTGTTTTAAGTAAAAATACGCGCGATGCTTTTGCAATGAATAATACAGCAATTAGTGAACATTTTGATAATAAAGATACCCTTAACGCCTATTTGGCGAATCTATTAGAAAATGAGAGCAATACCGATCAAAAAAACAAAGTATTAGTTAAAGGCTCACGTAGTGCGCATATGGAAAATGTTGTGGAAGATATTCTTAACTGGCATGCAAAGCAACAACAAGATCAAATTTTAAATGAAAGTACACTTAGCTCACACAAAAAGGATAATGCTTAATGTTACATTGGTTAGCGGAATATTTAACTCAGTATTATAGTGTGTTTCATGTTTTTTCATATTTAACATTTCGTGCCATTATTAGCACGTTAACTGCGTTATTTATTTCCTTGTATTTTGGTCCTAAATTGATTCGCTATTTGCAAAAAATGCAAATAGGTCAAACTGTTCGTGATGATGGTCCTGAAAGTCATCTATCAAAATCAGGCACACCAACCATGGGGGGGATACTTATTCTCGCTGCGATTGTGGTTAGTATTTTATTGTGGGCAAACCTGAGCAATATTTATGTTTGGGTTGTGTTATTTGTGGTTGTAAGCTTTGGTCTTATTGGTTTTGTTGATGACTATCGTAAAGTTGTTCGTAAAGATTCTAATGGCTTAATTGCTAAGTGGAAGTATTTTTGGCAGACAGTTGCCGGGTTAACGACAGCAATATTTTTATATCAAATATCTCACCCTGATCAAACTTTTTTACTGATACCTTTCATTAAAGATGTCATGCCTCAATTAGGTATCTTTTATATTGTAATGACTTATTTCGTTATTGTTGGAACCAGTAATGCCGTCAATCTAACCGATGGATTAGATGGATTAGCGATAGTACCCACCATTATGGTTGCCGGTGCTTTTGCTTTTTTCGCTTACGTTACGGGCAACGTAAACTTTGCTGGTTATTTGAATATTCCTTATATAGCGATGACCTCTGAACTTGTTATTGTTTGTACCGCTATTGTCGGTGCCGGACTAGGTTTTTTGTGGTTTAACACTTATCCAGCACAAGTCTTTATGGGGGATGTTGGTTCTTTAGCACTTGGTGCAGCGTTAGGGGTAATAGCAGTATTAGTCAGACAAGAATTAGTATTATTTATTATGGGTGGTGTGTTTGTTATGGAAACTGTTTCTGTAATCTTACAGGTTGGGTCATATAAAATGCGCGGACAACGAATATTTCGTATGGCACCTATTCATCATCATTACGAATTAAAAGGCTGGCCAGAGCCAAGAGTGATTGTGCGCTTCTGGATTATTTCATTTATTTTAGTGTTGGTTGGATTGGCAACATTAAAATTAAGATAACTAGCGTGCGATAAACAACTTAAAATATTTAAATATCAACACAACTAGAGACAGAGAATGGCATTGTTATCAGACATGAAACATAAACAAATATTAGTACTGGGTGCAGGTATCACAGGGTTATCCTGTGCTCGCTACCTTAGCGCTCTAGGTTTGTGTTTTGCTGTTAATGACTCACGTGAAAACCCATTTTCTGGAGATTATACCGAACAGCAATTTTCTCAAGATTTTCCTACCGCTAGTTTATATCTAGGTAAGTGGCAAACTGACTTAATTACCAGTGCAGATATCATTTTAATCAGCCCTGGCATTGATAGTGTTGCTAATAATATTGCTCAATATATTAGTGCGAATTGTCAGGTGATGGGTGACGTCGAATTATTCTGTCAATTGAATCAAGAATACGGTCTTGAAGAAGATAATAAACCAATTGATATTTTAGCATTAACAGGCTCAAACGGTAAATCCACCGTAGTTTCATTACTTGCCTATTTAGCTAATTGTTTGGGAATTAAAGCACAACTTGGTGGAAATATAGGTCAGCCAGTATTAGATATATTTACCGATAAAATAGTGAGTACTAGCTTTTCAAAAAACAATGCGTTACCTGAATTTTTAATTCTAGAGTTATCAAGTTTCCAACTGGAAACGCTTACCAGTATGAAAGCCATTGCCACGAGTGTTTTAAACGTAAGTGATGATCATCTTGATCGACATCAAACAATGGAAAATTATATACGGATTAAGCAAAGTATCTACCACCAAGGTAAGGTAGCGATTATTAATCGTGACGATGCCACAACAAATACACCTAATCCATCACAACCAACAATTTCAATTGGTAGTGATGCTCCAGCTGAAAATCAGTTTGGGGTTACTGTTGAAAACAGCAAAGCCTACTTAGCTTTTGGCAAGCAAAATTTGATTGCATTAGAAGAACTTCCTTTAGCTGGAATGCATAATGCACTCAATTATTTAACCGCGTTAGCCTTTGGTTATTGTGCGGGTTGGTCATTGACTAAGCTTGTTGATAATTTAGCTGGTTTCACTGGTTTAGCACATCGATGTCAACGTATTAAGACTCAAGACAATATCACGTGGATTAATGACTCTAAAGCGACAAATGTAGGTGCGACACTTGCGGCAATTAATGGCTTGGCGCAAACGTTGAGTTCAGAAAGCGATACAAAACCGCGCTTGATTCTTATTGCTGGTGGTGATGGTAAAGGTGCTGATTTTACACCTTTATCTGCACCTTTAGCACAATATGTTAGCCAAGTGATTACTTTAGGTAAAGATGGCGATAGTATTGCTAACATCGTTACTAATCAGGCCAATGTCAGTAAAGTTGTAAGTTTGCAAGAAGCGGTTCAAGTCGCTAATGCGTATGCTAAAGCAGGTGATGTTGTTCTACTTTCACCTGCCTGTGCTAGTTTAGATATGTTTAAGAGTTTTGTTGACCGTGGTGAACAGTTTATGGCAGCGGTTACTCAGCTAGCAAAGGAGGGCTTATGAAAGGCGCTTCAATAGACTTAGATAATACTGAAAAAACCGCTAGATTCTCTATTTTGTCAGATATTACTGCGAATATTAGTAGTAATGTCATGAAAGTTTTTAATAGTGAGTCTACGCCACAACAAGGGATGGTTTTTGACCGAAGTTTTGTTGTTATAGCCCTTTTAATGTACATGATCGGATTAATTATGGTGGCAAGCTCATCTATGCTTGTCGCTGAGCGACTTTTTAATAATCCATTTCATTTTGTTATTCGTCATAGCATTTATATTGTACTGAGCTTAGGTATTGCCGCTGTTGCTTTACAAATACCCATGTCGTGGTGGCAAAAAAATAGCAGTTATTTATTAATCTTTGGCATTGTGCTGTTAGTGGCAGTACTGCTTGTTGGTCGTTCTGTAAATGGTTCAACACGTTGGATTGCCTTAGGCCCTATTACACTGCAAGCGGCAGAGCCAGCTAAACTATTTTTCTTTTGTTATTTGGCTGCTTATTTAGTGCGTCGTCGTGATCAAGTTATGGAAGATTGGAGAGGCTTTGCTAAGCCCTTAGTCGTTTTTGCTGTATTGGCGGGCTTAATATTAAGACAACCTGACTTGGGTACCATTATTGTGATGTTTGTCACAACCTTCGGTTTATTATTTTTAGCTGGTGCAAAGCTTTGGCAATTCGTAAGTTTAGCTTCGGTAGGCTTATTACTGTTAACATTGTTAGCAATATTTGAACCTTATCGCTGGCGTCGAATTACAAGCTTTTTAGACCCTTGGCAAGATCCTTTTGGTAGCGGTTATCAATTAACACAATCTTTAATGGCTTATGGGCGAGGAGAGGTTTTTGGTCAAGGTTTAGGAAATAGTATTCAAAAATTAGAATACTTACCTGAAGCTCATACCGATTTTGTTATGGCCGTTTTAGCCGAAGAATTTGGTTTCTTTGGGGTCACGGTTATTTTGCTACTTAGTATGACATTAGTATGTAAAGCACTTGTTTTAGGAAAGAAAGCTTTAGTTAAAGAGAAGTTTTTTGAAGCCTTTTTTGCTTACGCAATTGGTATTTGGATGTGCTTTCAGGCTGCGGTTAATATTGGAGCGAGTGCGGGTATAGTTCCTACTAAAGGCTTAACGATGCCACTCATTAGTTATGGTGGCAGCTCTATGATCATTATGACTCTGGCTGTGGTTATTTTAATTCGTATTGATCATGAATTGAGAATGCAGAGTATTCAAGCGACTTCTTCAAAAAGAAAAACAAAAAAGCTAGGAGGCGATAATGAAAACTAACGTGTATTCTAGTTTGAAAAAAAAGCCTACTTTGTTGGTCATGGCGGGTGGTACAGGAGGGCATATATTTCCTGGTCTTGCAGTTGCTGAAAAATTAAAAAATGAAGGTTGGGCTATTCATTGGTTAGGTACATCTGATCGTATGGAAGCGCAAATTGTGCCTGCTAGTGGTTTTGAAATATCATTTATTACGATTAGTGGCTTACGTAATAAAAAGTTGATCACGTGGTTAAAGCTGCCATTTAAACTCATGAACTCTTTATTGCAGGCTTTACGTGTTATTCGAAAAGTTAAACCTGATGTGGTACTAGGCATGGGTGGTTATGCTAGTGGTCCTGGAGGATTAGCTGCGTGGTTAATGAATAAGCCGCTAGTTTTACATGAGCAAAACGCAGCTGCGGGGTTAACAAATCGTTTATTAGCACGAATTGCTACTAAAGTTTGCTGTGCATTTCCGAATGCCTTTAAACAAGGAGTAACAGCACAAGTTGTTGGTAACCCACTTAGAGCAAGCATTGGTAATAAGGCGACTAAAAATAAAAATGAAGAAACAGTTAAAAGTAGCCACAACATTTTAGTTGTTGGTGGCAGTTTAGGTGCTCAAGTATTAAATGAAATTGTACCAATAAGCTTTGAAAAATTAGTGAATATTGGTGATAAAAATCACAATAAAAGTAGCGCAATAAACGATATCCACAAGGAGACATTATTGCCTTTTAATATTTGGCACCAAACGGGTAAAGGAAAAAAAGACAATGTTATCAATAGCTATAACCAACAGAGTTTAGCTGATGGCAAGGTAAAAGTGACTGAGTTTATTGATGATATGGCGAGTGCTTACCAATGGGCAGATATTGTGATTTGTCGAGCGGGTGCTTTAACTGTATCTGAATTAGCGATGGCTGCAAAGCCGTCCATCCTTGTGCCATTACCTCATGCTGTTGATGATCATCAAACCAAAAACGCTCAATATTTAGTGTCTCGTGAGGCAGGTATTTTGATTAAGCAGAATGAATTAACCAATGAGATGCTAACTACACAATTAAATGAGCTATTTAGTGATCCGCAAATTTTGCAAAAAATGGCAAAATCAGCCTTTGCTGCTGCGGATGCCGATGCAACGAATAAAGTCGCGAGTATTTGTCAGCAACTCGCAGCTGCTTAGAACAGAATATGAGTAATTATATGAGCCCAAAAGTAATGAGTAAGAATAAAATGAATGTACCTGAAATGCGTCGAGTTAAACGTATCCATTTTGTTGGTATTGGCGGCGCAGGTATGGGCGGCATTGCTGAAGTACTGCTAAATGAAGGGTATCAAATATCAGGCTCTGATATTGGCGAAAATCAAGTCGTAAAACGTTTACTGGCTCTTGGAGCAACGATCACCATAGGCCATGCAAGTAAAAATGTTGAAGAGGCAAGTGTCATTGTTGTTTCAACTGCAATAGAAAAAAACAATCCAGAGTTACTTGCAGCTAAAGCACTACGTATTCCTGTTGTTCGCCGCGCAGAAATGCTCGCTGAGCTTATGCGTTTTCGACATGGTATTGCCATTGCAGGTACGCATGGAAAAACGACAACAACAAGTTTGATTGCTAGTATTTTTGCGCAAGGACAGTTAGATCCTACGTTTGTTATTGGTGGTTTACTTAATAGTGCCGGCACTAATGCTCGTTTGGGCAGTAGTCGTTACTTAGTGGCTGAAGCCGATGAAAGTGATGCATCATTTTTGCATTTACAGCCGATGGTTTCGGTGATCACCAATATTGATGCGGATCATATGGAGACTTATCAAGGTGATTTTGAAAAATTAAAAGACACCTACATTGAGTTTTTACATAACTTGCCATTTTATGGTTTAGCTGTGGTTTGTATTGATAACCCGGTTGTGCGTGAATTATTACCACGTATTAGTCGCCAAGTTATTACTTATGGTTTTTCTGAAGATGCAGATATTCGTGCAGCAAATTATCAACAAGATGGTAGCGTTAGTTACTTTACTGTTGAGATAGATGGCCAACCTCCGCTTGATATGAGTGTAAATTTACCTGGCCAGCATAATGTATTAAATGCACTTGCAGGTGTTGCCGTTGCCAAAGATGAAGGTATTGATGATGAGTCTATTTGTAAAGCGCTAACTGAGTTTGCAGGTATAGGGCGTCGTTTTGAGCAACTTGCTAGCTTAACAACACCAGCAGGAAATATGGTGCTTGTTGATGATTATGGTCATCACCCAAGTGAGGTTAAAGCAACTATATTGGCAATGAGAACCGGTTGGCCAAATAAACGTTTAGTTATGATTTTTCAGCCACATCGTTATTCAAGAACCCGTGATTTATACGAAGACTTTGTTGAAGTTTTATCCGAAGTTGACTGTTTGTTTTTACTTGATGTTTATGCTGCTGGCGAAACTCCTGTTGCCACAGCAGATAGTAAAAGCTTAGCTCGTTCTATTCGTCAACGTGGGCAAATTGAACCAGTTTACGTGAGTGATGTAGAGATGCTTCCTGAATTATTGTTAGCACAGTTAAAAGATGACGATATGGTGATAACTCAGGGGGCAGGTAGTATTGGTACGGTTGCGAGAGACTTATCAAACAACCCTTTGTTAGTAACAGAAGAGACAAAGTAAATGAATACTGTAGCCGTGAAAGAATCGATCAAAAAAGACGTCATTGCTGTGCTTTATGGTGGTAACTCGGCAGAGCGAGAAGTTTCTCTTAAATCAGGAGCAGCTGTTGCTCAAGGATTAAAAAAAGCAGGTTTTAATGTGGTATTAATTGATACCAAATACACGCTGTTAACAGAGTTAGTCACGCAGGATATTAAGCGAGTGTTTATCGCCTTACATGGTCGAGGGGGAGAAGATGGTTGTTTACAAGGGGCATTAGAGTACTTAGGTATTGCTTACACAGGATCGAATGTTTTAGGCTCTGCTTTATCAATGGATAAAGTCCGTAGTAAGCAAATATTTAAAGCATCTAACATACCAACAGCACCCTTTGCCGTTGTTACTAAGGCAGAGTTTACGTCACTTGATGTTGAGCAACAGCTTAAAGATTTAGGTGGGAAAGTGATGGTAAAACCTGCTCATGAAGGCTCAAGTATTGGGATGGCAATGGCTGATTCTCCAGAAAAATTACATAACGCATTAATCGAAGCTTTTAGTTTTGATGGCGACGTATTGTTAGAAGCCTGGATTGATGGACCTGAATATACCGTGGCAATTTTAGGCGATGAAGCGTTACCTGCTATTCATATGGAAACTCCACGGGAGTTTTATGATTATAAAGCAAAATATCAATCTAATAGTACGCAATATCATTGTCCATGTGGGCTACCAGAAGCAGAAGAAGAAGTAATTAAAGCACTATCATTACAAGCCTTTAAATCAACAGGTGCTAGTGGCTGGGGACGTGTTGATTTAATGAAAGACAGTGCAGGTAATTGGCAAATATTAGAAGTAAATACGGTACCAGGTATGACAGAAACATCGTTAGTCCCTAAAGCGGCAAAAGTGCATGGTATAGGTTTTAGTGATTTGGTTGAACGTATAGTAAATATAAGCTTGTAAACACCGTATTATTGGAAATAGGTAACTAAATGAACGATAAGCAGTTAACACCGGAAAATCAAAAAACTATCGCTTTTGGCGTAGGTTTGGCGTTTTTCGTGTGCGTACTTATTGGCTTATTTAGTTTAGGTTGGTGGTTATCAGAAGTTTTTATTGAGCGAGAACGTTCACCGGTAAATTCTATTGTGATTATGGGGGAGATGCCATATACCCAACGTACCGAAGTATTAGAGTCGATGAGTAACATTGATTTAGGCAACTTTTTTCAAGTTGATGTTAATGAAATACAATCTCAAGTATCTAAATTACCGTGGGTTTATTCAGTTGCAGTAAGAAAACAATGGCCTAATGAGGTGAGAATATATGTTGTTGATCAAACCCCTATTGCGCTCTGGAATGGTGATTTTATATTAAATAAATTTGGTAAAGCGTTTCAAGCAGAGCAAAAGGCTATTAAACAAACATTACCTCAATTTTTTGGTCCTGAAGGAAGCGAACTATTAGCATTACAGAATTTTAACAATTTGAATGATTTATTAGAGTACAGAGACTTAGCGATTGATGAATTAATACTTGGTGAGCGTTTCTCATGGCAACTTACCTTAAACAACGGTATCAGGCTGAATTTAGGTCGTGAAGAGAGGGTGAAGCGGGTACAAAGGTTTATGGATGTATATCCTTTAATCAACGAACACTTACTTGAGCAAAATAAAAGCAAAAAAGAGTTAAAACAAGCGGTTGATTATATCGATTTACGTTATGATACCGGGCTGGCTGTTGGTTGGAAGGAAAAAGACGATTTGTCATCGAGTATTAGTGTTGAAAAGCAGCAAAGAAAAAGCCGTATTGGAATGCTTAAAAAGCATGTGCTGCAAGAGTCTATGGTTCCAATTTATAAGTTTCGAGATGATTTATTTAGCCGTAATAAGCTACACACAGAAGAGTTGACCCTGAATGTCTAAAATTACAGAAAGAAATTTAGTTGTTGGACTAGATATAGGCACATCTAAAATATCCGTCGCGGTTGGTGAAATTACTCCCGACAACCAATTAAGTATTGTTGGTGTTGGTAATCAACCTGCACGTGGTATGGATAAAGGTGGTGTTAATGACTTGAACTTAGTGATTCAGTCAATTCAGAGAGCGATAAATGAAGCTGAGCTGATGGCCGATTGTCAAATTAGCTCAATTTATTTAGATATTTCTGGAAAACATATTAGTTGTCAAAACGAAAATGGCATGGTGCCAATTAATGACAAAGAAGTGGTTCAAGAAGATGTCGACAACGTAATTCATACCGCTCGCAGTGTGCCTATTTCGGCAGAACGTCGTATGTTACATGTGTTACCGCAAGAGTATAGTATAGATTGTCAGGACGGTATTAAAAGTCCTATTGGTATGTCTGGTGTGCGAATGGAAGCCAAAGTACATATCATTACTTGTGCGAATGACATGGCTAAAAATTTGGTAAAATGTGTTGAGCGTTGTAATTTAACTGCTGATCAACTGATATTTTCAGCATTAGCTTCTAGCTATTCAATACTTACCGATGATGAAAAAGAATTAGGTATCTGTGTCGTTGATATGGGGGCAGGTACTATGGATATATCAATATTCACGGGTGGCGCATTACGGCATACGGCAGTTATTCCTGTAGCAGGAAATCAAGTCACTAGTGATATTGCTAAAATTTTTAGAACACCATTGAGTCATGCAGAAGATATTAAAGTGCAATATGCCTGTGCATTAAGGCACTTAGTTAGTATGGAAGAAAGTATAGATGTACCAAGCGTTGGTGGTCGTCCAGCACGAACTATGTCTCGCCATACATTATCGGAAGTTGTAGAGCCAAGATACCAAGAATTATTCGAACTCATTCAAGATGAAGTACGTGAAGCTGGTTTAGAGGACCAAATTGCAGCGGGTTATGTATTAACCGGCGGCACATCGAAAATGGAAGGGGTAGAAGAGTTTGCTGAAGAAGTTTTTCAAATGCCAGTGCGTATTGCTTCACCAATAGCAGTTCAAGGGTTGAAAGAATATGTAGATGACCCAACTTATGCCACAGTTGTAGGTTTACTGCATTATGGTATGAAAGCTCATGAATCGGGCTTAAAGGAAAATAATAAATCAGAAGGGGTGACCGGAGCATGGTCACGTTTTTGTTCATGGTTTAAAGGTGAGTTTTAAGTAATTTAATAATCGCCTGCACAGAAGTTGTTTTGTAAGTCAGAATTTTTCTGACTAATTTAGAAGAAAACGGAGAGAGAAAAATGTTTGAATTAATGGAAGATCATAATGAAGAAGCGGTGATTAAAGTCATCGGAGTTGGTGGTGGTGGTGGTAATGCTGTAGAGCATATGGTTTGCCAAACCATTGAAGGTGTTGAATTTATAACTGCGAATACTGATTCACAAGCGCTACGTAATTCATCTGCCGACGTTACCTTACAATTAGGTAATGATGTCACTAAAGGTTTAGGCGCAGGCGCTAACCCTAATATTGGTCGACAGGCTGCTGAGGAAGATCGTGAGACCATCATGGAAACCTTAAAGGGTGCAGATATGATCTTTATCGCCGCTGGTATGGGTGGTGGTACAGGTACTGGTGCTGCGCCAGTTGTAGCTGAAATTGCTAAAGAAATGGGAATATTAACGGTTGCGGTAGTAACTAAACCTTTCCCATTTGAAGGCAAAAAACGCATGAACTATGCTGATCAAGGTATAGAGGCATTATCTAAAAGCGTTGATTCACTTATCACCATTCCTAATGAGAAATTATTAAAAGTATTAGGCCCTGGTACAAGTTTATTAGATGCTTTCAAAGCCGCAAATAATGTTTTATTAGGTGCTGTGCAAGGTATTGCTGAATTAATTACTCGTCCTGGCTTAATTAACGTGGATTTTGCCGATGTACGTACAGTAATGTCAGAAATGGGAACCGCTATGATGGGCTCTGGTATTGCATCTGGTGAAGATAGAGCTGAAGAAGCAGCAGAAGCCGCTATTTCAAGCCCATTACTTGAAGATGTAGACTTAGCTGGTGCTCGCGGTATTTTAGTGAACATTACTGCTGGTATGGACATCAGTATTGATGAATTTGAAACCGTTGGTAATGCAGTAAAAGCTTTTGCTAGTGAAAATGCTACGGTTGTAGTTGGTGCTGTAATTGACCCTGATATGACAGAAGAGTTACGTGTAACAGTAGTTGCTACAGGTATTGGTGCAGAGGTTAAGCCAGATATCACTTTAGTGAATCCGACACCTATGGTTGAGCAAAGAGTTGTTGGCTCTGATTATGCGCCATCAGCAGCACCACAAGCAGAAGTTGCTGCGGAAACAATTACTATGACTGACAGCAATGCACAAAAAGTAGCGCATGCAGATTTGGATAATTATCTGGATATACCTGCATTTTTGCGTAAACAGGCAGACTAGTATTAAACAACACTAGTTAATTTATAAATAATTACAGCACTAACTATCCAAGGATGACTAGTTTTTTGCGATTGTTATTTAGATTAATAACTGAAGTTAAACTGCGTGTGTAAATAACGAATAATCAATGATTTTTGAATTTATTGCTTTTTTTTGTTATATTATGTGCCCGCCGAATTAGGTGGCGTGTTCTGTGTTGTTGCTCTTTAGCAAGTTATCTTAATAAGAGGCTCTTAGTAAGACTCTTTTATAAGATGCTGCGTTAGTGCATAGGCAAATTAATGCGCAAGCAATACATAAGTGAAAACAGCAAAATCGAGGCTAATATGATTAAGCAACGTACATTAAAAACAAGCGTTTCAACCGTAGGTGTTGGATTACATAAAGGTGAAAAGGTGCAGGTTACTCTCCGTCCTGCTCCCGCTAACACTGGCATTGTATTCCGTCGTGTTGATCTTGACCCTGTGGTTGATATAAAAGCAACACCTGATGCCGTTGGTGAAACAACCTTGTGTACTTGTTTAGTTAACGAGCAACAAGTTAAAGTATCTACTGTTGAACATTTATTGTCAGCAGTTGCTGGATTAGGTATTGATAACTTAATTATTGATGTTGATGCACCTGAAATTCCAATTATGGATGGCAGTGCCTTACCTTTTGTTTATTTAATTCAATCTGTCGGTATTGAAACACAAAATGCTGCTAAGCGATTCCTTAGAATCAAAAAAGCGATACGCGTTGAAGAGGGAGATAAATGGGCTGAATTGCTACCTTATGAAGGTTTTAAAGTTAATTTTGCTATTGAATTTAATCACCCTGTTATTGCAAATACTTGTCAAACAATGAGTATGGATTTTTCTAGTTGCTCTTTTATCAAAGAAATTAGTCGCGCTCGTACTTTTGGCTTTATGAAAGATATTGAGTTTCTCCGATCTCATAATCTTGCATTAGGCGGTAGCTTAGAAAATGCAATTGTTCTTGATGAATATCGTATGCTTAACAAAAATGAATTACGTTACGATGATGAGTTTGTAAAACATAAAATACTTGATGCAATTGGTGATCTTTATATGGGAAGTGCCAGTATATTAGGTGAGCTAAATGCCTTTAAATCAGGCCACGGTTTAAATAATATGTTACTTAGAGAAGTCTTTAAGCAACAAGATGCGTGGGAATGGGTAACTTATGAAGATGATAAGCTAACCTCACCAATAGAATATCAGGAAATTAACGCGACTGCTTTTTAGTGTTAATTCACAGACGATTATTATAAGTCAAATACAAAAAACCGAGTAGATCCTCGGTTTTTTATTGCTTGTTATTCTTATTGATAGTCATGCTTAATTATGTCGTCTTTCTCTTTATATCCGGCTGCTTAATATTACATAGATAATAGCGTTAATTTGACTTCAGGTTATTTATTGCTCATTACATTTGCAGCCAGTCTTTCTAATGTTTCCTTTAGTCCTTTAGGTGCATTTTTAGCAATTTTTAATAAATTTTCAGCAGTGGCGGTCGACATACTTTGCACAGAGCCTTTTTTTTCTGAAAAAGAGCGGTTTTTTATTGAGTTAGTTTGAATTGAGCTGCTTTCAAGCGTATTCTGTTGATATGTGCTTTGATTTGGTATTTGTCGATGGCCTTGAGGATTCACTTTGATTTCTATGTGTGAAAATTTCCCTTGGGTTTGTATCATCAGTTGATTGCAAATAGTATTACGTTCAAATTGTAATCTTTGTCCCCAAACAGGTGATTTAACTTCAATAATTAATGTTGTATGTGCAAAATTAGCAATATTAAACGCATCTTCTGGCAGGTCAGGGCATATTTGACGTACAATATCCGACAATAAGCCCAAAGAGTTGGTTTTTGATTTAATTTGTGCCAAAGTGCCTGTCGTCGAATTAAATAACGTAGACATGTCTTTAGGGGCTTTTGGTCTTCGTGCCATAGTTATACCGTAAATAATTAATCTACTTTAATGATTAATTAAGCTTGAAAGTTAAATATAAGTGATAAAGTATTAAGAAACATCTATGAGTTTAACACTACTATACCGTGGAAAGAATGTAAGATTTTCAATGCGCTTAAATAAGTTGTATTGGTTTTCTGTTGTGTTAGCTTTTGCACTATTTTCTACGGCTATTGTTTACTTGATATTATCAAGAAGTGAAGAGTCAAATTACAACACGGGTTATTTAACGAGTCATGATCTAACGATACCTTCTAATTATTTGAAAAAAATAGTACTTAAAAAGCAACAGATTACGGTACTGACCATAAAGCTTGCTGAGCTAAAAAGTCATGTTTTACGTTCGGGTTTTTTAGGTGAGCGTTTAGCCAAAAGTGTTCATATACCTGAACAAGAATCTAGTTTTGACAAATTGGCTGCACATGTTGGACCGTCATTAACCACTGGCGATGTCAACCAAAAATCTTTTGGCCAATTGCTGGTTGAAATAGCACAATTAGAAAATTTATTAGCGCATCAAGAAAATAAGGTGGAAATGCTTGAATCTTTGACTTTGGGTCTCCATATAGAAAATACACGTTATTTTTCTGGTCGACCTATTACAAAAGGTTGGTTATCTTCATATCACGGTGTGCGTAAAGAGCCTTTTAATGGAAGAGCGGCCATACATAAAGGAATTGACTTTGCCGGTAAAGAAGATGGCGATATCATTAGTACCGCATCGGACGTTGTTAGTTGGGCAGATGAAATACATGGTTATTTAATTGCAATTAACCATGGAGATGCGTTGAAAACACGTTATGCTCACAACAAAAATATACATTGTTAATGTTAATTATGAAATTTTGCATAACGATAAACAAATTGATCCGTTAAAATTTGTATATCGTAAAGCCGGTAATAAAAAACAAGTGTAGCTAGCGCTGATAATTCGGTATAACTACAATAATAATATTCACTCAGTGTTCCAAATGTTTTGGGCGCTAAATCTCACAAAATGGTTTAATAAGATGTTTGTAAATTTGTTGACAAAAATATTTGGCAGTCGTAATGATCGACTAATCAAAAAAATGGACAAAGAAGTAAAGAAAATAAATGCGTTAGAGCCCATTCTAGAAGCGCTAAGTGACGATGAGTTAAAAGAAAAAACCAGTGAGTTTAAAGAACGATTGTCTAAAGGTGAAACGTTAAACCAAATTTTACCTGAAGCATTTGCTGTTGTACGTGAAGCCAGTAAGCGTGTGTTCGATATGCGACATTTCGATGTGCAAATGATTGGTGGCATGGTATTACATGATGGAAAAATTGCCGAAATGCGTACTGGTGAAGGTAAAACGTTAACGGCAACCTTACCTTCATACTTAAATGCGTTAACAGGTAATGGCGTACATGTTATTACTGTCAATGACTATTTAGCTACACGTGATGCAGATTGGTGTCGTCCATTATTTGAATTTTTAGGGTTAACAGTAGGCTGTAATATTGCCGGCATGTCACCGCAAAGTAAGCAAGCTGCTTATCAATCTGATATAACCTATGGTACCAACAACGAATTTGGTTTTGATTACCTACGTGACAATATGGTGTTTTCACCAGAAGAGCGTACACAGAAAAAATTAAACTTTGCAATTATTGATGAAGTTGACTCAATCTTAATTGATGAAGCACGTACACCGCTTGTTATTTCAGGGCAGGCAGAAGATAGCTCTGAACTATACAAAGCAATAAACGCAATAGTGCCGGTACTTGAAGTACAAAATGAAGAAGATAAAGACGAGGATACTGGTCAGTCTGAAGACTTCGTTGAAGGTGATTTCACCATTGATGAAAAAGCGAAGCAAATATATTTAACTGAACGTGGTCAAATTCGCATTGAAGAAATTATGGTTGAAAAAGGCCTGTTGCAAGAAGGCGATACACTGTTTTCAGCAGCTAATATAACGCTTTTACATCATGTAATGGCCGCGTTACGTGCTCATAAACTATTTCAAAAAGATGTTGATTACATTTTAAAAAATGGTGAAATAGTTATTGTTGATGAACACACCGGACGTACAATGGAAGGTCGTCGTTGGTCTGAAGGTTTACATCAAGCTGTTGAAGCGAAAGAAGGTGTGAAAATTCAAAATGAAAATCAAACACTTGCTTCAATTACTTTCCAAAATTTCTTCAGAATTTATGATAAATTGTCGGGTATGACAGGTACTGCAGACACTGAAGCTTTTGAGTTTCAACATATTTATGGCTTGGAAACTGTTATTGTTCCAACGCATCGTCCTATGATCCGAAAAGATCTAGCTGATTTAATATATTTAACAGCAGAAGAAAAATTTGAAGCGATTCTAGCTGATATTAAAGACTGTGTTAAACGCGGTCAGCCAGTATTAGTTGGTACTATTTCTATTGAAACTTCTGAATTCCTTTCTGATTTTCTTAAGAAAGAAAAAATTAAACACAAAGTATTGAATGCGAAGTTTCATGAACAAGAAGCTCAAATTGTTGCTGATGCCGGTAAAGAGTTTGCTGTAACTATTGCTACTAACATGGCTGGTCGTGGTACCGATATTGTACTTGGTGGTAATTTAAATGCTGCAATTGCAGAGTTATCTAAAGGTAATAAACAACCGACAGAAGAGCAAATTGCAAAAGTAAAAGAACAATGGAAAATTGATCACGAACATGTGTTGGCATTAGGTGGTTTAAAAATTATCGCTACTGAGCGTCATGAATCTCGTCGTATTGATAATCAATTACGTGGTCGTTCAGGTCGTCAAGGCGATGCTGGTGCAACACGATTCTATCTTTCTATGGAAGATTCATTAATGCGAATTTTTGCTTCTGAACGTATTTCAAATATGATGCGTAAATTAGGCATGGAGCATGGTGAAGCAATAGAACACCCTTGGGTAACTCGTAGTATTGAAAATGCTCAACGTAAAGTTGAAAGCCGTAACTTTGATATGCGTAAACAACTATTAGAATATGATGATGTTGCTAATGATCAACGTGGTGTAATTTACGAACAACGTAATGAGTTATTAGATGAAGCTGACATTGGTGAAGTTGTCGATAATATCAGAGCTGATGTTATCAATAGTGTTATTGATCAGCATATTCCGCGTCAATCATTAGTTGAAATGTGGAATGTTGCTGGTTTAGAAGAGCAGCTAAAAGGTGAATTCAACACCAACTTACCTATTGCACAGTGGATTGAAGAAGATAAAAAGTTACACGAAGAAAGCTTACGTGAGAAGATTGTTGCTGAATTCGAGAAAACATACAAAGATAAAGAAGCTGTGGTTGGTGCTGACGTACTTCGTCAATTCGAGAAAGCCGTTATGTTACAAAGCTTAGATTCACATTGGAAAGAGCATTTAGCGGCAATGGATCACCTACGTCAGGGGATTGGTTTACGTGCTCACGCCCAGAAAAATCCTAAGCAAGAATATAAGCGCGAGTCATTCCAATTGTTTACTGAAATGTTAGATAATTTGAAATATGACGTTGTTGGTATTCTTTCAAAAGTTCAAATACAGGCAGAATCTGATGTTGAAGCAGTAGAAGAGCAACATAGAAAATCAGAAGTGCCTGCTGAATTTCAACACCAAAGTGCTGAAGGAATAGAAGAAAAGCCTGTGCCTCGTGTTGGGCGTAATGAGTTATGTCCTTGTGGCTCAGGTAAGAAATACAAGCAGTGTCATGGTAAATTGACTTAACGTGCTTCAAAGTATGCCTAAAACTATCCTTGTTGCCGTTGGGGTGATTATTTCAACCAACGAGCAACAACAAACTCAATATTTTCTTACAAAACGCCTTGCTGACGCTCATCAAGGCGGAAAGTGGGAGTTCCCTGGTGGTAAAGTAGAAAAGGGTGAAAGTGTTGCACAGTCGCTTGCTAGAGAGCTTAAAGAAGAAATAAATATAGATGTGTTAACGTGCCAGCCATTAATCACTATTAATCACCTTTACCATGAAAAAGAGGGTGTTGATAAAAAAGTGTGTTTAGAGGTTTTTATTGTTGATAACTATGCAGGAGAGCCAAGTGCGCAAGAAGGGCAAGGCGAAGGTTGGTTTTCACTTGTTGAGCTGCAAAGCTTAGATTTTCCAGAAGCAAATCAGGATATTATTTCAGCATTGGTTGAACGTAATATTTAACTAATAAATCAATATTAATAAAAAATCTAACGAACTCTTTGTTATTCAGGCTCTACAAAAAACTTATTATTTAGTAAGAATTCATCTTCCATTGCATCAAGCATATCTTCCGTTAACGGGGTTGCTCCTGATATTGGCTGGCTAATTTTATGATTTTCTTCAGCCCATTCACCTAAATCAATCAATTGGCATCTTTTACTACAGAAAGGACGGAATTCGCTGCTTGCTTCCCAAACTACTTCTTTGGTGCAGTTAGGACAGGGTACTTTTAAAGTCATGATATTAAGCTAAGTATTTAGTAAATTGATAAAGAGATTATACGTTAATTGATCTTGTAGAGAAAGTTATAGCCAATGAGGATTAAAGAAAATCGCGATTAACAACGCGCTAATTCGAATTTAGTCGCTTGGTTTGAATACCGGCGACCATTTTGTTCACAAGACAATTTGAAACGGATAGAGTAACGGAACCTATTACCACTAATTGTTGGAAAATATTGGGCACTTTGCGCAACTTTAATACGTAATAACAATAAGCCTTCACCATTATCTTGATAAAAGCCGCTTTCAGTTTCAATAAATTTAAAATCAGCTCGTTGACGTATAAATTTTAATATTAAAACCAATGCTCCTTTAATACTACTTAGTAGAGATAACCATTGGGAAATATTTTTATTGATAATAGCTTCAGGTTGATGAAGCCAAAAGTGTAATTGAGGTAGATCAAAACTACAGGTTCCACCTTGTATCGCAAAGCGTTGTTTTAAGCTGGCTAGCAATACATCTTCTTTTAATTGGCACCAAGCCTGACTACCAATTCTTAGTTGGCTAACGAGGGCTACAGATGTCTTTAAATTGAATTCCAGTGCTGTAGTATCTATATTTGGTGCTTGAGACCACACAACTAAATTTTGCTGTAACTTTTCTAAATCTTTAATTAAATCTCCTCGAACATCACTACGATCAAGTATATCAATTATAGAAAATAATGAATTAAAAAAAACGTGATGACAAGTAAGTATATCTGAAGCAGAGCAACTCTCAACTTGTTTGAATAGTTGCTCAAGTTTTAAATAGTGACGAATACGTTCATTAAGAGGGTGTTCATATAAAATAGTTGTCATGGGAGTATTACATTATTTAAATTAAGGAATTAAATTGAGAGCGTAGATTTAGATTTTATTGATTTGGCTATATTACCTATAGCCATTAGAAATGGCGAATCATTTGTTGTTTGTTTTTTGTTCAGTAACTGTAGCGATACAGTATATGGTTATTATTTATGTTTTGTTTGCTTTTTTTTGTGCTGCATACGCTAAATAAGCATGATGTAATTGAGCTACGGCACTGGTTAAATCTTCAATTAAACAATCATCATTATTTAATATGTCATCGGCATGTGACTGTCTAACTTGTCGACTAACTTGACTCTTAATAATAGCTTCTACTTGTTTTTTAGAGTTATTGTCACGCGCTATTGTGCGAGAGACTTGGGTTGCTTCGTTTACATCAACAACTAACACGCGATCTACTAATGTAGTTAGATTATTCTCAATTAGCAAGGGGGCTACAATAATACAATAAGGGCTTAATGACACCTGTGCTTGTGTAACAATTTGTTTTCTGATTAAAGGGTGTAACAGCGCGTTTAGCCATTGTTTATCTACTTCATTGGTAAATATTTTTGTGCGAAGCATTGCGCGATTTAATTGCCCGTCACTATGAAGGATGTCACTGCCGAAATGCGCTTCAATCAAAGTTAGCGCAGGGCTACCTTTTGCCACCACATCCCGAGCAATAATATCAGCATCTATAATATCGATACCTAACTTAGCAAAGATATTAGTGACCGTTGTTTTACCACTACCAATACCACCAGTGAGACCGACAATAAAATCAGACATATTTAGTTTTCTCTTAATAAAATAAGGGAGCTGTTTAATTTAGCTAAATGTGCATAAATTGTAATAAATGCAACTGATAGTACTAGCTGATTTGAGCGATATACCAAACCCAAATACCTTGACCCCATAATAATGTTATCCAACCCGAAACAGCTAGGTAAGGCCCAAAAGGAATAGCTTGTTCACGCCGATGATTTTTAAATAGCATTAATGAAATGCCAACTAATGCACCCACTACTGATGCCATTAATATCAACAGTGGTAATAGCTGCCAACCAGCCCATGCGCCAAATAAGGCAAAAAGTTTAAAGTCACCATGACCCATGCCTTCTCTACCGGTTAGTAATTTAAATAGCCAAAATATGCTAAATAAGCTCATGTAACCTATTGCAGCACCAATAACAGCATCAGCTAGCGGTACAAAAATCCCTTGTAAGTTAACTAACAAGCCAAGCCATAATAGAGGCATGACGATTTGGTCTGGTAACAGCATATGATCGAAATCAATTAAGGTTAAACATATCAAGCCCCACGTTAGTATAAGCAGTAATAAGGTCTCTATAGACACACCAAACTTTAACGCAATTATGACACTTAACACGGACGTTGCCACTTCCACTAGAGGATAACGGGCAGCAATACTATTTTTACATTGGCTACATTTTCCACCAAGTAGTATCCAACTGATTACTGGAATATTTTCATAAAATCGTATTTTATGATCACACATTGGACAAGTTGAGTTAGGGATAGATAAGCTAAGTGGCGTAATTTTTTTCGCCGGTATATCTTTTAATTCATCAGCTAAAAACTCACGACAATCTGTATACCAAGTATTGTGCATCATTTGAGGTAAGCGGTAGATCACAACATTTAAAAAACTACCGATGATCAATGAAAATAAGGCGACAAAAATGTAGTATAAAAGGGGAGATTGTTGAAAAAATAATAACGTTTGTTCAAACATAAACTACTCGTAATCTAAAAATAATATATTCACTTTGGAAATCTTGTCGCAAACTGCTTACGGCATGCCATGTTGTCAGTAACTTGAGTACTACATTGTTCACTTGCTTGTTGTATTGTCATCTTGAGCTTAATAAACTACACAATCATGCCAATTTGGAATATTGGTAAATACATCGCAATAATTAAACCGCCAATCACCACGCCTAATACAGCCATAATCATTGGCTCTAATAATGCTGTTAAATTATCAACGGCATTATCTACTTCGGCTTCATAGACATTAGCCACTTTTGATAGCATATCATCAACTGCGCCAGACTCCTCACCAATGGCAACCATTTGAATAACCATATCAGGAAATATATTACTATTACGCATAGCTAGATTCATTTGCATACCTGAGGTAACCTCAGTGCGAACCTCTAGAATGGCATCTCGGAATACTGCATTGCCAGCAGCGCCAGCCGCTGATTCTAGAGCATCTATTAATGGGACACCGGCAGCAAAAGTGGTGGAAAGTGTTCTGGCGTAACGAGCAACCGCCGCTTTTTCAAGTAAATCGCCAATAATGGGGAGTTTTAGAATTTGCCTATCAACTTGGTCGCGTAATTTTAAACTGTTTCTATGAGCACGTTTGAATAGAAAGGTAAAGGCAAAAATAGCACCTAAACCTAAATGCCAATAAGCGACCATAAAGTCTGAAATACCAACAACAAACAAAGTAAAGCCAGGTAATTCAGCACCAAAGCCGGCAAAAATTTCTTGAAAAACTGGTACCACAAAAATTAGTAATATTGAGGTTACAACAGCGGCAATAACTAATACAGCGATAGGGTAGGTCATTGCTTTTTTTATTTTTGCTTTTAACGCTTCAGCTTTTTCTTTGTAGGTTGCAATACGGTCATAAATGGTTTCTAACGACCCCGATTGTTCACCTGAGGCAACTAAATCACAATATAGGTCATCAAAGTGTCTTGGGTGATCACGTAAACAGTCAGATAGCGGAATACCTGATGATAACTTATGAGCTATTTCACCGAGTAATTTTTGCATTTTTCCATTGTTATGACCCTTGCCAATCATTTCAATAGTTTGTACTAAAGGCACACCAGCACCTAACATGGTGGCAATTTGTCGAGATATAATGGCAATATCGCCTGGGGTAATGGCTTTATCGCCTCCTAAACCAAAAAGTGGTTTAGCTTTTTTCTTTACTTTACTAGGCGTAATACCTTGTTTACGTAATTGCGCCTTTAATTCGATAATATTATTTGCTGGCAGCTCACCGCTAATCTTTTTACCTTTTCGATTAACGCCTTGCCAAGTAAAAACATCTAATGCTTTAACCTTCGGAGCTTTTTTTTTTGCTACTGCTGTCGCCATAAAATTACCTACTGTTTATAACTGATTTATATAAAATATCGTCTAGGAGCTGGTTACACGGTTTATTTCTTTTAGGCTAGTCATGCCATCCATTGCTTTTTCTAAGCCTGATTGACGTAAATTATTATAACCTTCTTTTTGGCACTGCTCAGCAATATCTAACGAGTTACCACCTTCCATAATAATAGAGGCAATTTCAGGGCTAATTTTAATCACTTCATAAATACCCACTCGCCCTTTATAACCACCAGTACAGTGTTCACAACCAACAGGCTTAAACAGTTTTATTTCACTTAACTTATCTATAGGAAAACCTTGTTCGGCAAGTTGTGCTTCTGAAAGTACTTCATGGGTTTTACATTGTGAGCATAAACGCCTTGCTAATCGTTGTGCAATAATAGTAGTCACTGAACTCGCAACGTTATAAGCAGGCACTCCCATATTAAGTAAACGAGTTAAGGTTTCTGCAGCCGAGTTAGTATGCAAGGTCGATAATACTAAATGCCCTGTTTGTGCGGCTTTTATTGCGATTTCTGCGGTTTCTAAATCTCGAATTTCACCAACCATAACAATATCAGGATCTTGACGTAAAAAAGAACGTAACGCGCTAGGAAATGTTAAACCCGCTCGGTTATTAATTTGTACCTGGTTAATACCTTCTAAATTAATCTCTACAGGGTCTTCTGCGGTAGAAATATTACGTTCAGCGGTATTGAGAATATTCAACCCTGTATATAGCGAAACAGTTTTACCCGAGCCTGTTGGTCCAGTGACTAAAATCATGCCTTGTGGTTGCTCTAGTGCTTCCATGTATATTTTTTTCTGAGCTGGTTCATAGCCCAACATATCAATACCGAGCATAGCGCTGGAAGAGTCCAAAATACGCATTACTATTTTTTCACCCCACATTGTGGGTAAGGTACTGACTCGGAAATCAATAGACTTTTTCTTAGAAAGTGATAACTTTATGCGGCCATCTTGTGGTACGCGCCGTTCAGCGATATCAAGTTTTGCCATCACTTTCAAACGAGCTGACATACGTGATGATAGACTTACTGGTGGACGCGCAATTTCAGTTAAAATGCCATCAATACGAAAACGAATGCGAAAAGACTTTTCATAAGGTTCAAAATGTAAATCAGAGGCGCCTTTTTTGATGGCATCTAATAAAATTTTATTGATAAAAACAACAATAGGTGCGTCATCTTCACCTGTACTAACCGGATCATCGTCACTTTGATCTTCTTGAACGTCTATACCCGATAACTCATTAGAATCAATATCAGTAATATTAAGGGAGCCACCTTCATCTTCTAATACTTTTTCAATACAAGCTTGTAAGCCAAGCTCATCAGTTAATATCAGTTCAGTGCTATAGCCAGTATTAAATTGTATTTCTTCTAAGGCATCAAGGTCGGTAGGATCTGACATGGCGACAAAAAGCACTTTGCCACGTAAAAATAACGGTAAGGCATTATGTTTAGTAATGAGTTTTTCATTACGAACCCCATCAGGCACCAAAGTTGTATCAAAATTACTAAGTTGTATATAAGGATAACCGAACTTATAAGATAAAATAGCAGCAATCTTTTTGCTGTCGATTTTTTTATCTTCGACTAAGTAGCGAATAAAAGGTTTATCTTTCCCTGTGAAGTCATTAAAAATATCATCGACATTAGTAAGCGGTATAAGATGCTCTGTAGACAAAGCCGATAAAACACTGGATTGCTGGTGATTGCCTTTCATAATGTTTACAGATAACCTTTTGAATAAATTCAATGAAAATGTCAAATTTCAGTGTAGCGCAAAAGACTATAAAATAACAAAAATTTATTACAGCAACTTACTTAGTTGTAGAATTAATGTTAAAGCTCAAAAAATATTGGCTAATTATAGACAATAAAAAAGCCCCCGAAGGAGCTTTTTTATTGTCTAACTACTTTTTAATTAACACAGGCCTGCTGCTGCACAACTACCTGTAGTATTATCCCATGATATTGTGTTGATACCACCAGTATTGTCCACAGCACCTAAAAGTATAAATGTCACAGCGTTGCCTGCATCATCAGACATTGTAGATGTAACAGTTACAGAAGGTGCTGTAGCTGTCCCTCCAATTGCTACAGTGCTAACAATGGTAGATCTTGCCCAACCGTTATCAGCACCACTATTACCATCGTCTACTTGATGACAAGCAGCGGCATTTGTAGTTTGAACACACAACTCTATAGCAGTTTTAGCAGGTGTTGCAGCTAATACAACTTCAGAAAACTCAGCTCTTTGAGCATATGTCTGATAAGCCGGTAATGCTACTGCGGCTAAAATACCAATAATCGCAACAACGATCATTAATTCAATTAAGGTAAAACCTTGTTGTGCTTGTTTAGATATATTCTTCATTGTATTTAAGTTTTTCATTGTCATAATTTCCATTAATTTATATGGGGGCTACATTTAATATGCGACATATATTTATAAATGTAAAATAATGTTGCAACTTTTTTGACTTAAATTAAGTATTTAATCTTTTCTTTACTTAGGCGATGAGGTTAATTAACACTAAGGAAAATAGTTAACAGTTTATTAACTATTTTCTATGTACGATTCATTGCTCAACAATAGCTTTATATATTTCGTTATTTAAATAGTTCAAACTTTATAGTGTAACAATAGCTATTTAGTATTTTTTTTGTGCTTTTTTTGAAAAGGGGCGTGATCTTCTTATTAATCTTCTGTATAATCCGCGCTCCCTACGTTACAAACTGTCTTTTAAATAGTCTGTTTCTTTAGATTTTTGCTTTAATTATATAGCTGATTCTTAGATGTGGGTGGTTTAAAGGCGTTAGGCTCGATACTCGAAGGGGTAATTGCGTAGTCTATTATTAACCGACAAATAAAACATAAGTTTGTTTTGTCATTTAAGTAACATTTTTTAATTTGGGTTTTTTAATGAAAACTTTTGTAGCTAAACCAGCAAGCGTACAACGCGAATGGTTCTTAGTGGACGCCGAAGATAAAACTTTAGGTCGTATCGCTACTGAAATTGCAAGCCGTTTACGC